>SDBS01002177.1_pt1 | contig 19698 bp, 25 predicted proteins | sample 2277091 | NCBI WGS metagenome assembly SDBS01 (sample SAMN10404972, study PRJNA504765) | marine sediment metagenome | isolation source: marine sediment core GS10_PC15, 163 cmbsf | place: Arctic Ocean: Southern Knipovich Ridge | collected 2010 | reverse complement strand
TGTGATTTTAGAGATTCATACAAGTCAGATGATGTTGTTCCAGCTACAGTTGTGAGACAGTATACAAAACATGACCTAGAAGAAAGATTGGTAACTGTATTAGATAGATACGAGTGTAAATTAGTAGGTGACCCTGATTGGTCAGGTGAACCTGATTTTCTTTATCAAGGACATTGGTATAGCTTTGCTACTTATGTATTTAGAAAGGATGTATATAATGTATGAAACGGTAGGATTTTACAACCATTTTGGTAACGGTGACATATTTGAGAGTAGAGAATTTGTTCGTACTATTATGGTACTACTTCCTGCAAGTGAATACGTTTATTATAACGGAAAGAGTCCAAGACTTCTTATGGACATTCCCAACCTGCGGGTAGATAATAATGTTACAGCTAATCTTTTACCTACATCACCTGTGATTGTTGAAGGAAATAGTGTGTATATAAATACTTGGATAGGTAGAGATAGTAGATATGTTCTTCCTGGTATTGGTTGTACTGTGGAGATGTTGTATAAGATGTATAATGATATCCTTAGAACCTTTAGTGATGTCCAATTACCAGGGACACCGATTGATTATCTAACTGATTTTGATTATACACAGTTCGATATAAAAAGGATTTCTAACTTTGCGAAAATGGGACCTCCTGGTATTTTTATTTCCAATGGTAATGTTCAGTCTAGTCAAGCCTCAAACTTTGATATGACAGACCTCATACTGAGATTAGCTTGGAGGCTTCCTACTACTACTATTTTTATTACCCAAAGTCTTCCTTGCACTCTACCCAAATATGTAGTAGATGCTAATAGTTTAGTATCTCCTGAACTTGATTCAAATTTAGTAGAGTTGTCGTATTTGAGTACATTTTGTAATTTAATTGTTGGAAGAAATTCTGGTCCTCATGTGTTCGCATGGACAAAGAAAAATTGCATGAGTGATAAAATGAACTTAACTCTTACGTACAATATAAATAGTAGACATTTTGTCTACGATATTTCAAAGATTAATATGCGGGTTCGGCATAGTATGGAAACAGCAACAGGTAGTTTGTGTGCTGAAATTGAAGCATTTCTGATAGAGTATTACGAGAGTAGACGCAATAAGGAGACAAAATGAGAACATTCATTACAAGTATTACAGATAAGAAGAAACAGCAGTTCATAGGTGGTGTAGTACTTTTAGTAATACTGCTGATAGGATGTCGATTACTGGTGGGTGGCAACCCTCCAGAGGAAGTTAGGACAGCGGAGTATTACGTTGAGAGATGGGGTGGTAATATAGAATCACATGAGCGTATACTATCAAGCTCAGATTGTGCGTTTTTGAAAGAAGAGTTTGATTGGGGTTGGAATGTGACAGAGATTAATGAACCAGGCTCATCAGCCCACAAGTGGGGACTTAGTTATATGATGTCTTCAAGTGATAGAGCAGACGTACTTAATTGTGGGTGGTGGGAATAAAATGAATAAAGTAGCTTTTATTACAGGATGTGGAGGCCAGGATGGTTCCTATCTAGCAGAGTTTCTTCTAGACAAGGGCTATACAGTTATAGGATTAATACGTAGGTCTAGTACTGATAATCTTCAAAATATAAGACACCTACTTGATAATGAAAATCTGATACTTGAATATGGTGATATGACTGACCAAAGCTGTCTTTCAAATATAATAAACAAGCATCATCCAGATGAAGTATATAATTTAGCGGCTATGAGTTATGTTCCTGTTTCCTGGGGTTCACCTGAATATACCTATGATGTTAATACTTTAGGTGTTGTTAGAATTCTAAATGCAATACGTCAGATATCACACAAGAAAAAGATAAAGTTCTACCAGGCTTCTACATCTGAAATGTTTGGGAAGGTTATAGAAACTCCACAAACAGAGAAGACACCCTTTTATCCTAGAAGTCCTTATGGAGTTTCCAAAGTAGCTGCACATTGGACTACAATAAATTATCGAGAGTCTTATGATTTATTTGCAGTGTGTGGTATTTTATTTAATCATGAGTCACCTAGACGAGGCACAGAATTTGTCACTAGAAAAATAACAAATGGTGTAGCACGAATTAAGGCTGGACTACAGGATAAACTAATGCTTGGTAATCTAGACTCTAAGCGTGATTGGGGACACTCTGAAGATTATGTTAGGGCTATGTGGATGATGCTACAACAAGATGAACCTACTAATTATGTAGTGGGAATGAATGAAACACATACAGTTAGAGAAATGTATGACCTTGCTTTTCGTATTGTTGGTCTTGATTATCAAGACTACGTGGGGGTTGACCCTAGATTCTACAGACCAGCAGAGGTAGATATTCTACTGTCTGACTCTACAAGGATACGTACAGAGTTAGGATGGAAACCCGAACACACCTTTGAAACCTTAGTGCATAACATGGTAGAGAAAGATTTGGAGGCTGTTGGTGAGTAAAACATTAATAGGAATGGTTACGTTTGGTAACTTTCAATTTACACAGTTAGCTATAACAAGTGTAGAGGAAACTACCTTTATGCCATATGATATGTTTGTAGTTGTGGGTAAGCCAGGAGACACTACTACAATCGAATGGCTAAAAGCTAAAGGAATACCCCACACTATTCACACTTCCAACAAAGGATTTCCCTACAGCCTTAATGATATATACGAATATGCATGGGTTACTAATGATTATGATAATTTAGTTATTATGGGTAATGATATTGTTTGTTTCCCCTATGCAGTGGATGCATTGATACTTGAAGCAGATACTAGTGATTATGAAGTAATTAGTTCTTTGCAACTAGATGTAAAAAGTTTAGTAGCAGGGTATCCAGAAACTGCACAGTATTTTGAAGGTAGTACATATAATTTTACTGATTTTTCTGCAAAACCTTGGGAAGTATACCTGGAATTTATAACAGAGGAACGTATTGTTGCTGATATGAGGCTGTATGACATACAAAATCTCTGTCTATACCGGCGTGAATGTTTTGAAAAGATAGGGTATACCGATGTTAACTTCTATCCTGCCTACTGTGTAGATAATGATTATGCAATGCGTATAGTAAAGGCTGACATTAAATGTTGTTCATTAGTTAGTGCTAGGTTCTTTCACTTCTGGAGTAGAACAATTCATCAAGGCAGTGGTGGTAGTAATAGTAAATACTTTCAACAAAATAAAAGGTATTACAGAGAAAAATGGGGTGGTAACTTTGGCAGTGAGACACTAACTCCAGATTTAAAGATAGCCACTAGGGATGACGAAGATAACCAACTTAAGAAATGGATAGGATAAAGATATGAGTAATTTTAGAACTATGATGACAAGAAGTGAACTTAATAACAGTACGGATTTTTTTCGTACACCTGAACTTACTACCCTGTGTCTTTTATCTCAACGACAGTTTGGTAAGAATGTTTGGGAACCTGCTTGTGGTGATGGTGCGATAAGTAAATTACTTTGTAAAGTAGGAGAGTACGCAGTGTTATCTACAGATTTAAATAGATACGGATATGATTTTGCTAATGATGGACTTAATTTTTTAGAGTCTGATGTAGATAAGTATTCTGGAAAGTTTGACATAGTTACTAATCCACCTTATAACATTCATTTAGAATGGATAGAAAGGTCTTTGCAACTAGCAAGAAGATACGTAGCCTTATTATTTCCTCTTATATATCTCACACCTAAGAATAAAAGAAATTTTATAACAAATAGATGCGGGTTTGAATTAATTGTTCCAGGTTGGAGAAGTAAGTTTGTAATGCCTGGGAAATCACATGCTGGTGGGATGAAAGACTATGCTTGGTTTGTTTGGGATAAAAACAAGCCAGCCAGTAAATCATTTAAAACTACTGTTGTAGATAAAGCAGAAGTTGAAATCCTCGCTAAAAAATATGAAATTGATTATTCTATTATAAAGGATAAAGACTAAACTTATGAATATACTTGTAGAAAGTGAGCAACGAGTAGGTAGTAGGTGGTTACATTATCTGTTAGCTAATCTGTATGCTCGTTGGGCTGCTCCAGAAATAGATGGACATCATATTATACATAGTACAGAGTATTCTCATGAGAGAGTACAACACTCTTTTGACCACGACCTTCTTGTAAAGCTACATCATATTACTGTACGAGAAATCCTAGATAATATAAAGGGTAACTATAAGATTATTTCTATCGGAAGAAGTCCTAGGGATAGGGCTGTATCTGTAGCCTTTCATCACCTATATGATACTGCTCCAGTGGCTTGGCCTCAACGTGAAATGACAGAAGAAGCTGCTGTTCGTTATACTATTCTTGAGTATGATCGCTACCCTATTAGTACAAGAAGAATGTTAGCTAATATGGTAACAGGGTGTAGTACTAGGGACTTTGGTATTACTGGAAACGACAGACATATTTGGACAACTTATGAGTGGCTAAAAGAAAATCCCGTTAGAGAATTAAAAATAATAGGTGAATTTATAGGTCGCAATAGTTATATGTCTATAGAAGATGCTGTAGCACTTCATTCATTTGAGCTTGTATCAGGGGGTCGTAGCCCAGGTGAAGAAGACAGAAAAAATATATGGGCTAGAAAGGGTATCGTTGGTGATTGGCACAATTGGTTAGATGATGAACTGATTAGTGTGACAGCAGATGACCATTTAGCCTACATGAAAAAGACAGCGTAGTACTTCCGTACTATTGACAGACTGTAATGTATGTGTTACAATAGCATATAGTTAAATACAGTTGTTTTTTTTTTGGGGCAGTAAAGGTTTCGACAGTTTGAAAATAGCTAAGGATTCTAGCACAAAAACTTAATTGCAAACTTGTTAACGAAAGTTCAAACATTTTTTTCAACTATTTTTAGTACCCCCGCTATTGCAAGTCCCGCATTTGCGTAGCGAGTAACAACCGCAAGACCCTACCTCCTGGGTAAAGAGGAAAGCTAGTAATATCCGACCCAATGTTAAGCTGGACACGAGTTCGACTCTCGTCTGCTCCACCTGGAGACCATTCACCGCCTAGCAAGTTTAGGCTCAAGTAGTATTTTTAAGTAGAAGGAGGTTGAGTTGTACTGGATAAAACATTTTTTTTGGAATCTAAAACAATCAAGCTTACTTTCATTGAAATGGTATAGGGGTGCTGGTTTTAAGGGTAATTTGCGCTGGAGCGACTTGCCTTTTTGTACCTTTAGAAGTTGGAAACTGTGGATTCCCTCTCTGTTGAGGGGAGAACAAGTTCCTAGAGGCGTTGTACTTATTGGTGGATGGATAACAATAAAAGAAATGAAACATATCAATAAAGTTGCGGAGAGTTTGATTAAGGAAATTTAGACAGGTATAATATGGTGTGCGTAGCTTAAAAGTAAAGCACTAGTCTGTGAAACTAGAGGATGCGAGTGCAAGACTCGTAGTACACCCTAAGAAGTTTCCATATTTAGCAATCTTTCATACGCTGAGGTACAATTAATCTCAGAGTATGGAGAAAGGAGTATACTTAAGTATGCTGAAAGCAAGGTTGATACGTATCAAAGTTACATTAGCACTTGCATGGATTAGGATTAATAATAGTCTTTCTCCTAGTGCTCGTCAGGATAATCTCGGTGTAGCTATCGAAGTTGTTACTGATAAACCAGTACGTGAGTTCTTACTAAAAGCTTTAGAGATTGCATCAGGTAAGTTCATAGATGCAAACTCAGATGCTGGAGTTAAAGCAACTATGTTAGATGTAGCAAAGCAAGAGCTTCTTGGAGCCGAACAGGTTCGTGCGACTAGAGCTAAACAACTTGAAGCTGTTGTTAGTGTAGTGGACAAACAAAAATAGTACCACAGTACCATTGACGTTTTAGATTGTTTATGTTACAATCATAACAGGTTAGACAATAGAACATTAACATTATGATTTACAATCACCATGAGAGGACTACCAAAAGGTAAGATTATTCTTCCTGCGGGAATGCCTCTCACATCAGAGTGTGACGGGAAACAGGTACCGTGCCGCTTTGGAAGCGGGCAAATGCTGGTGCAAGTCCAGCCTCTCTGACAAGTTTGATTTTCATTTTATTCTCCTTTCGAGGCGTTGAGGGGAACGCCTCCCATATCCTTATCGTCTAGTGGACAAGGACACCTGCCTCTCAAGCAGGAAACCAGAGTTCAAATCTCTGTAGGGATACTAGAATAAGTAGTGAGTATACAATCACAGCGTAACTTATTCTTAGAGAGTAGTAGAGAACTACGATCTCAGCAGTTTCTTGGTCGAGCTTCTGCAATAACAAAAATCTCGACTCATGGGCGATTAGTGTTAGCGAGAGCACGTTAGCTTTGCAAGCTAAAAGCACTGGTTTGAATCCAGTATTGTCCGCCTTAGTTCCTATAGTTTATACTAAAGCATTCTGTTATGGAATGAACTAAAACATCTCTATAGAGAAGAACCGAAGAGCCTGTAAAGCTTTAGGTAGGAACTTCTACGCTCCTTTAGGTTAAAGGATAGACTACTCGGCTACGAACCGAGATGTGGGAGTTCGAGTCTCTCAAGGAGTGCTAGAGATAACTTTGAGGTGGAGGCAGCTAGCCATAAACTTATTCTAGATTCAAAGTATATCTCTTATGTACCTATGGTGTAGGCAGTTGTCATGCTTGGTTGAAGCCCAAGAGGAACTGGTGCAACTCCAGTTGGGTACACTCTACAAACTATTGAAAGGAGTTAGTAATATGTACGACCCTGGTAATGAAGTTGAAAACACCGAAGATTATGAAGTCAGTGGTGTTGGAGATGTTGATTGGGATGAAGTAGAAACTGTAGAAGAAGTTTGTGCAGTAAATGGTTTCTAAGTAGTATAAGTAATTGCTGATGTGACGGGAAACAGGTATACCTAACTCACTTAAAATGAGTTGCTCTGGTGGTTCGATTCCACCCATCAGCACTATGCCAGTGTGGTGGAACAGTAGACACGCACGGTTTAGAACCGTGTGCCGAAAGGCGTGAGGGTGCGAATCCTTTCACTGGTACAAAGCGAGGGTGGTAGCTAAAAGCTTTTGCCTGAGCAAGTAGACCTTACACTATAGGCCCAAAAGTAAGGAGTGCGACACCTGCCTAGAGTGGTGTGACTCTCAGGAGAGACTGAGTTTTATAGGGATTATGGACTAAAGTCGGCCCTAGCCGTGAGGCGACCATCCAAGTGGTGAGTTGCCCGATATTCATAATCCTATTTAGGGATTTAGTGTAACGGTAGCACATGAGGTTTTGGCCCTCAGAGTCTTGGTTCAAATCCAGGAGTCCCCGCTAACGGGTTAGGAGTACAAGATAAGGATGTATATATTCAGGCGAATCAATCAACCTTGTTTTGGAGGGTACATTAGTGGTTGGGGAAGCCACAAAAATGCAGGTGTAGCTTAGTAGTGTGAAAGCACCTCTTTTACACGGAGGAGACTTCTGGTTCGAGTCCAGACACCTGTACTATACCACCATGCTGAAATAGGTAGACAAGCTAGTTTCAAAAACTAGTGCTGAAAAGTGTGTAGGTTCGAGTCCTACTGGTGGTACAGGGTAAAAGATATTGGTATCAAATCCAATAACATGTCCGAGACATGTTTAGTATAATCTTGGTATTATATTTACCACATACTAGAGTCATTCAGTGGTTAGGATAGGAGTCTTATATGCTCCCAACGGTGGTTCGACCCCACCCTCTAGTACCTGGAGACCATTCACTGCGGGTGGGAGGGACGGTGACCTCAATAGTCTCATAAACTATCATTATCGGTTCAACTCCGATACCCGCTACTATGCAGGTGTAGCTTAATTAGCAAAGCATTGGTCTGATATACCAAAGAGTGTGGGTGCAATTCCTACCATCTGTACTAAACCTTCGAAGCTCAAGTGGACGAGCAGTGGTCTTTTAAACCATTGGTTGTGGGTTCGAAGCCCACCGAGGGTATGTTATAAACTATATAGAGAGGTAAGGATGAGTAAGATTACTAAAAAAGAAACAAAGAATTTAGCTATAGGTTTAGGCATTGTGTTTATTTTCTTTTTCTGTGTATTATTGAATAGCCCCGAAGAAGAAGATAATGAAGTGTTAGTTGAAACTGTAGAAGTAATTGAAGTCATTGTAATAGCTACACCTGAACCTACTAAGATAGTTATTCCTACAAGTGAGCCAACACCAGAGGTAACAGAAGAACCAACACCAACAGCAACAGCAACCTTGATATCCACCCTAGTTCCTACTGCTATACCGCAACCAACTTTAATACCTATAGTTCAACCAACCTCGCCACCTCCGGGAAATTGTGATTACAATAGTTATCCAGATTTCTGCATTGCCCCCTATCCACCTGATTTAAATTGTTCGGATATCCCGCATAAAAACTTTAAAGTAAATCAACCCGACCCGCATGGGTTTGATAGAGATAAGGATGGTCTTGCTTGTGAGGGCTAATCATAAGGTAAGGAGTAATTATGTTACTAAAAATTAAAGATTTTGTAGTGTTAGCAGGAAAGAAATTAATCAAATGGTTTATGCGTTGGGTAATTTCATTTGGTTATATCACTGATGGAATGATTAACTTTTTTACATTAGGTTTTCTACCACATAGACTACAACCAAAAGCAACATTGAAGCTAGCAAAAATGTATTCAATGGTTATATTTAAATTGGACGTATAGCTCAACAGGTAGAGCAGTTGCCTCTTAAGCATCAGGTTCCTGGTTCAAGTCCAGGTACGTTCATACGGAGAATTGACAGAGCGGTAATGTGCCAGTTTGCTAAACTGTAGCCACCTACAAGGGTGCAGTAGTTCGATTCTACTATTCTCCGCTAGTACTATAATACCATTTACAAATTTAAGTTTGTGTAGTACAATGGTTGAAAGTAAAGGAGTTATTATGTTAGTTAGTTTAGCAATATCTTTAGTTGTTTCTATAGTTGCTATATCATTATCAATTATGTATGATGTTGTTGATATTTCTAAGTTGAGACTTTTATCTGTTGGGGGATGGGTAATAGTTATTATACAAGCACTTTTTACTTACTTTCTTTTTAATTAGAAAGTAGGTATTACGGAGTGGCGTATTCGGCGTACTTATCTGTCTTGAAAACAGTGATGTCGGATTGTCTCCGGCGTGGGAGTTCGACTCTCCCCCACTCTTCTACTCAACTGCAATTCGGTAGTTGAGAATTTATACCAAGGAGTAATTTACATATGCGTAAGTCACTACTTATTTTGTTAGTGTTGGTTATAGGTCTTGCGGCCTGTAGTCCAAAGGATAACAACAATGAGGTAACACCTGACCCTGTGGTAGTAACAAAGATTGTTGTTGTTACAGCTACACCAGAGGTAACGGAAGAACCTACTGTTGTTCCTACTGAAGTTCCTGTAGTAGAACCTACGGATGAATCAACACCAGAACCCACTGTAGACCCTAACGCTTGGCGTTATGTATGTGGAAAAGTTACACAGGAGAGACCTGTTTATCAGAAGTCTTATACTAAGACTGGTAAACTTAGGCGTAATACACAAGGTAATCTTATTTTGAGACCTGTTCCTCGACCAGAGGTAGCTCATTATTTTTCTGGAGATAAAATCTGTATTAGATTTGACCCCTTCCAGGTTGATAATATGACTGTAACTTTAATTTCTGGAACTCGTGGTAGCGGATATTTCTTTCCTACAAGTCTTATTGACTTTGTAAGACCGTCAAATCCAAACCAATAACTAACAATAAGAGCGTGAGGCCAATTGGCTAGGCACTTGTCTGCAAAATAAGCTTGGTGGGTTCGATTCCCACCACGCTCTTTAGAAAAGAATTAGTAAAGGAGATACAATGAAAGGAAAAACTTATACATTACCTTTTCAAGAAAGTTCAGATAAACTTGATAAAATATTAAACAGACTTTATCATCATTTAACAGATCATCCTACTACTGCATACGGTCAAATAAAGGAGTATGAATTTGATGCCAAATAAAAAAACAAAAAAGATTAGTAATAAGAAAAAAGAAAGGGAAATTTCAAGAGGTAGACGGAATGCCGTTGAAAATGCTATTGAATTGGCAAAAAAGTATAAAACGGGCACATGGGAGGGAATAGTTAAGAGAAGTAAACAAGATACTGCTCAATGGGAGGATATTTCCAGAAGTGAGTTTTTTAGAGGTAATAGATAGTATATTTAAATAGGACGGTCTATCGGCTAGAGTAAGGTCTCCAAAACCTTTAAAGGAGGTTCGATGCCTCCCCGTTCTGCTATGGCAAGGCTGGACATGAGTGAGTCCCGCTGTCTGTAAAACAGTCGCCTTCGGCTGTGTAGGTGCAAATCCTATCCTTGCCACAAATGGTTTGTTAGCTCAATCGGCTAGAGCACTTGCCTGTCACGCAAGAGGTTGCGGGTTCAAGTCCCGTACAGACCGCCAGTGGTTTCCAGGTTTCTCCCAGCCCAAAAAATCTGGATTATGCTCCTGTAACTCAATGGATGAGTAAGGGTGTTCTAAGCCTTCTGATGTAGGTTCGAGTCCTACCAGGAGTACTAAGGATATGTTCTCAAGGGATTGACGCTAACAAAGCGACTAACCTAAAACCGGTTCGAGAAATATCCTTTATGCGGGTATTGTTCAAGGTGAGCAAACTGGCTTCCAACCAGTCGAGTTGGGTTCGATTCCCAATATCCGCTTTAGTAGGACTGTGTTCTATTTAGTAAAGGAGTTAGTATGAAAGGATTTTTTGGAGTAGTACTTAGTTTCTTAGCAAGTCTAATCTTACTAGTTGTATTAGTAGGTTTAGGAGCCATAGTAGTAACAAATATAGGGTATGTTAACCTTGGACGAAATATAGCTGAACTAAAATCTTTAATGTATGATGATGGTTGGGGTGGATTTTATGCAGGTGATGGTGTACTACTGTGTCAAACAGAATATGCTTGTATACATGAAACAGGACACTGGTTAGATGAAAAGTTAGGTTATCCAAGTGAGACTATAGAATTTAAAGAAACTTTAGATACTTTTATAAATGTCTGTATAGAAAATGGTGATGAATGGGGCAACGTAGATTATTATTGTAACTTAGCCAGATTTCCAGGAGTAAATGGAAATGCCGTAGATAATTGGGGTGGTTATGGGGAAGCTTATGCAGAAATGTATAAGTATTTAGTACATGAAGATAGACCATTACCTGTAGTATTTGTAGAATTTTATTTTAATCCAGAATAATTAATATGTGACCCTATAGTCTAGTGGTTATGACGAGAGGCTTTCACCCTCTAAACTGGAGTTCGATTCTCCATAGGGTTACTAATGCTGGTGAAGCAGTAATGGCATTGCGCCTCACTTGTAATGAGGAGAGAGTGGGTTCGATTCCCACCACTAGCTTATGAAAAGAAAATGTCTGTCTTGTAAGGAGTGTTTAGAATTTAATTTTATAGGGGGCAACATAATTTATTACTGTATTTTATGTAATTTATATTATGAACTAATTCTTAATACTGGTTTAGTTGTTATATCTAAACCAACTGGTTGGAAAGGAAATTATAATATACCATGACATATAAATTATTTTGTTCTGATAATATAAATGTAATGAATATTTTAGCAGGGAATAGAGTTAAGGTTGACCTCATATATGCAGACATGATGTATGATGAGTTAGATTTTTCTTGGATAAATCCCTGCTACAGTCTATTAAAAGAAACAAGTAGTATTTTTATTCAAACTGATTATCGAAGTGTAGCCGAACTTAAGATTTATCTGGATAATCTTTTCGGTAAAGAAAACTTTCAAAACTGGATTATATGGCCTTATGATTGGGGTGGAAGAAGTAAAAGGAGATTCGGTAGAAAGCATGATGATATACTTTGGTATTCTAAATCGGAGGAATATAAGTTTTATCCAGAACGTATTTCCATCCCCAAGAAAACTCTATCTGCTGGATTTAATCCATCAGGTAGGAGTACTAAAATTCCAACAGATGTTTGGGAAGATATAGGTAACTTTCATACTATGTCTAAGGAGAGAGTCAAGGGTAAAGATGGAAAGTCTATTCACTGGCAGAAACCATTACGGCTTATGGACAGGATTATACTGTCTACTACTGATGAAGAGGATACTGTACTAGACCCCTTCTTAGGAACAGGGTCAACTGCTATATCCGCACTTAGAAATAACCGTAATTTTTATGGAATAGAACATAATCCAGCTATGTTAGGTATAGCTAAACGTAGGATTATACACGAAACGCAAACTAAAAAATGAATATAATAGGTATAGTATTTTTACTAGGTTCTTTGTTTGGTAATATTAAAATTAATAATTATCTGTATGAACAAGTTAATATACCCGTAGCAGTTGAACCTATAGTACAGGTTGTAGATACAGGATTAGCAATACCTCCTTATATACAAAATAGGGGTGCTGAATTACCAGAAATAGAAGAGATTGTTGTAGAAATTTTTACAGAGACTGTAGTAAGTTTGGCAGAAGCTAGACTGAAAGAACTTCCTTCTACATACGGTCAAGAGGATATTCTTGATCTTATTGATGTAGAGAGAGTACTGTCTGCTATGACCATTCTATTAGAGAGAGAACCTACACATAGAGAACTTATCTATATGACTATCTGGACAGAATATTGGTCAATTCTTTATAATAGCGGTCATAACTTACTTGGTCAGGAAGCTGTTGCTCGTTCCTACTATCAGTTTTGTGGAACAGATGGTTGTACAAAGGAAGAACTTATAAGATTTCTTTCTGGATATAGACCTTGGTTTGAACATCCAAACTATATAGATGCAGACCCTTTTGTATCCGCAGAATATCTTCTTACTTTCCTTCATGAAGAAGGTGGTGATGAATATAATTATGTACATGGAAATGGTACAGAACTTTATAGACAGGTAGATGAAATACTCGACCTTGAATTTGCTGAGGAAAAAACTTGGACTGGTGGAAAATATTGGAACCGACCTTCTCAATGGGCTGGACCAATGGGAGCTCCTCCAAAAGGTTCTACCTTTGGTTATAGTAATACTGATTTTGCTATTGTAGCAATTTCTTATTACCAAGGTGCAAAGGTTAAACTGTATTTTGTAACTTATTATCAAGAGTTATATAATTTTACAATTACAGACCACATAATGCAAAATGATTAATCTAAATAATAGCGTGAAAGTATTATTACTTTCATTGATACTCATTTTTAATATTTATGCTAATAATTTTCTCTATAAGAAACAAGAGATTATAGAATACCCTGTAGTAGTAAAGGAAAGTCTTACCATTGTAGAAAAGGTAGTAACCTCTGTAGAAGAGCCTAAAAAAGAAATAATCTCTGTGGAAAAATCAAGGGAAGAAGTATTCATACAAACACCAGAAGAACCACCAGAACCTTTTATATACGGCTGTTATCGTGATGGCAATCCTCTTGATGGTTTCATGGACGATTGGGGTTATTGTGTACCAGGACTTGTAACAAATAAGTCTTGGTTTTTAAAAGCTCCACAATATAGTTACGGGGCTGTTGTTTATTATGCTCCTGGAATTATGGAGTCTACAGCAAAATTTAGAGAAATGAATTTAGAAGGTTATTTAGGTGGTGTGGCTTTACAGAGTCCAGCAGATATAGGAGAAACTGTGTGGTTGCGAAGAGTAGGACATACTTGGGAAGGACCTTTTTTATCTGTTGATTGTGCAAGAAGGGGTGATATGTATTCTAATGTTATCATTAGACAGACAGTAGTAGAAGTAGATTTTGCTACAGCACAATTGTGGGGCATGGCAGTATATACATCTACTGGCTATAAAACTCTTAATCCTGAACTACATACTGTAGAAGTATGGGTAGGTAAAGAAAAACCATCTGAGAATATATATGATGAACAACTTCCTATATATTATGCAGAGTGGTATCTTAATAATTTAGTTTATATGAGGGATTCAATAGATGCATCTCCATATTTTTATCCTAATGGAGAAAATCCAGAATGGGATATTCGTGATGGGGCAGGTAAGCAATGTTTTATTATTGCATGTGACTAAATTTATACACTGGCGTATAGCTTAATCGGCAAAGCAACCGGCTGTTAACCGGTAGAGTCGTGGTTCGAGTCCACGTATGCCAGCCTTATTTTTATAGGAGGAAAGAATGTCAAATTTTGTAATAAAAAAAATCAGACGAAATTTAAAAACAGAGAAGGATGAAACTATTTTTTTCTGTTTCTACTGCGAGAAAGAACGTCTTAAAGAGGAAGATGCTGAACGTTGTGTCAAGGAGCATGAGTTAGTTTTGGTACCAATAGCTCGTAATGACCTTGGTAGACTTCAGCAATTTTTTTATTTAAAAGAAGATAAACTTCTTACTAAGTCTTTAATTAATATTATTAGAAGATACGCTGTATCAGCAGCACGGAGATGAGGTGTTCATTTGAATCCTGTCAAAAGGAGATAGTTTCTAAGGAACGATACCAACTAGTTCCCGTAGATAGACCTTACTTTAATGTATATTTTCATAGAGAATGTTATAATCTTCTTATAGAACAAGTAGGAAGTTGGGAAAACCTTTATCTATATCTAGGGGATAATCTTAATTTGTGGTACACTAGAGAGGAGAAACGTGGAAAACGAAAACGGAGAAAAAAATGAAAATTTGCTCTACGTGTAAGAAAGAAAAAGAATTAATTAGGTTTCGTAAGAACAACCATGAATGTAAAACCTGTAATAAAAGATATGAGTTACTAATAGATTTTGATATTACTCTTGAAGATTATAATGAAATACTATATAATCAAAATGGATGTTGTGCAATTTGTGATGCACACCATACAGAGTTCAAAAAGGCTTTAGCAGTTGACCATTGTCATGAAACTGGTAGAATTAGAGGATTACTTTGTAACGGGTGTAACTTAAATAGAGTAGGTAGTAATACTTTAGAAACAGCCAGGAAAGTAGTAGAGTATTTAAGATTAGATACATAGAGTGTATAACTGGCAAGAAATACTGAGGTGTAGTATACTTGATAATAGGAGAGAGAAACGTGGAAAAACCACAAGAAAGCGTAGAAAAAGTAGAAAAATCTGATACAATCTGTCCTGTTTGTGGGGGAAATAGAATAATAATAGCAGGTAGGTGTGCAACATGTGGCACCTGTGGTTGGTCAAAGTGTGAAGTATAAGGAAAGGATATGGCAAAAAGACATTCAAGTCCAGCACAACTTAGAAATTTATCACAATATAAAGGAATGACTGACGAAGAGTTTGATGAGGCTATGGGAAATCTTCCTACCTCTAAAACTTCGTATGAAGATTTTGAAAAGAAAGTTAAAAAGAAAATGTTGGGGTTTGAAAAAGATTACGATCTTTCAGATATGAAGTTCAATGATACTGAAACCCTTCAAAATCTTTGTAAAGCTTTAGTAACCTTAGAAGATTATGAAAAGATTCTTGTAGAATTACGGGGTGAATCCATTGGAAAGAACCTAACAATGATTGATAAGCTTAGTAGTGTAATGAGTAATATCCGAAAGGATGTTTCTAGAATGCAAGAAGATTTAAAGATTACACGAAAGATACGTAAATCTACGCAGGAAGAATCAGCCCGTGCAGAATTGGCTAGACAGAAAAAACTAGCTATGGAGTTCTACCAAAAGAAAATGTTCTATGTGTATTGTGAAAAGTGTGTTATGCTTCTCACTACTACATGGTTTCTTTATCCAACTGAAAAAAATATTTTATCTATACGATGTGGTAGAACTTATACGAATGATGAAGGTAAAAAGATTGGAACATGTGGACATATTAATAAGATTACTTCTAGAGAACTTCTAGAAACAAGAGGAACTAATCATCCAGAAGGGTTTGATTTCTAATGGGATTACGTGAAGTACCTGAGCATGAGGAATTAATTTTCTATGAAATGCTCAGACATCCAGCACTCAGTTGGGAATTTTTACAGTATGTAGAACAGACAGAATATGATGATGAGTTTGAATATACAGACTATCAAAATGAATTTGTTTGTGATTTTAATTCTTATGTAAGCTTCTGCTGTGCTCGTGCTGTAGGTAAAACAGAAGCTATCTCTGGAACTCTAACATGGGTTCTTATAAATTATATCTTTCCTAATGATTATATAGTTTATTCAGTACCAAATAAATCACAGTTAATGCCCGTATGGGATAACTTAACAAGACAGTTTAGAAGTAATTCTATTTTAAAAAACTTCATTTCTCCTAAGAAGGGAATTAATTCTGGAGAATTTAAACTATCACTTTTAAATCACGCCTCTTTAATGTGTCGTATTGCTGGTTCTACAGGGGATGGTCGAAATGTTATTGGTTTACATACACCATTTGAAGTAGTAGATGAAGCTTCTTACTATCCTTGGGGAACATGGATTGAATTACAACCAACTTTAAATACCTGGACACCAGGAATGAGACAGACTGTATCTGGTGTACCTATGGGATTCCGTGAAAACAATGTTCTATACCATACGGATATGCAAAATGATAGCTTTACTGTACACAGAATTCCTGCTCATCGTAACCCTCGTTATACAGAAAAGGACGAGGCTAGAAGTTTAGACTTATACGGTGACCCTACTAGTGAAACATATATTCACTTAGTATTAGGCAGACATGGACGGCCTACCTTTGCTGTATTTGATAGAGCGTTAATGAACATTGTGCAGTATCCTGTCTACAGATTGACTATAAATGGGATTGAAATGCGGGAAAATATCGGTGACTATTTTACGAAACTTGCCGCATTGCCAACATTGGATGCAAATGTAAAAACACTTATGGGGATAGACCTAGGATACACAGACCCTACTGCTATACTCATAATGTATCTGGATAAGAATGGACAGTTTCGTTTCCACGCCAGAATACAACTAAACAAAGTACCGTATCCAATGCAATCTCAAATCATTGATTTCTTAGATTCTAAATTTAAACCAGAATTAATTGGAATTGATGAGGGACATGCTGGAATTGCTGAGGTTCAAAAACTAAAAATGGAACCTCGATATGCACATAAGAATTATAAGACCAGATTAATACCTATTAACTTTGCATCTAACGTTGTGATTGGTCAAGACGAAGATGGCAAAGAAATAAAACAAAAAACTAGACCTTACTCTATTTCAGTACTTCAAGAATATACAAATGAACATAGAGTAATTTATTCAACAACCGACCTAGAATTAATTTCAGAATTAGAAAGAATGGTTTATATAAAAACCCCATCAGGAGCAAAAGTTTATAGAACAGTTACTCCGAAAGGTGGGAAGAAGGGACAAGACCACTTTACCTCTGCACTACTTTGTGCTACAATGGCTTGGTATTTAGAACATGATTCTATATTACATAGACCAGTAAAGAAATTATTTATAGGAAGATGGATGAGCGTATAAAATGACATTACCTAAAGTGGAAATTACTTCAAAATCAAAAGAACAACAAGATGCTGAACAACGAGTACAGGATAATATAGTTGTTTATAGAACTTTAGCTGGTATGAAAGCTGCTATATATAATCCTGGAGCATCTGACAGCTACTCTACAAATCCTTGGATGGCTAGTGATGTAGATAAATATGCTGCTCGTGACCTTACAAAAGAATATAGAGAATCAGTAGACTCCTGTAGATTTTTCTATCGCCGTGACCCTATAGCTTCTATTGTAATTAATAAACTAATTGAACTATCTATGACAGAACTTCAACTAATACAAGGAAGGGTACCCGCCAATCAGTTTAGAGTTTATGAGTCTTTCTTAGATGACTTACAAGATTTCTCAGAAGATTGTGCTCTTGAGTATCTAACGTCTGGTTTACTAATTCCAGAAATAGACTTTGTAGAGATGCCAAAAAAGGAATTAAAGAGACGAGGAATAAAAGCATATGAATCTCTTACACTGCCAGAAACAATGTGGATACGTGACCCTGAAACAATTATTATAAACTCTCCTCTTGTTATAAACAAACCCTCATATTATGTAGAGATACCTAAAGAACTTCGTGAGTTTATTAAAAAAGAAGGTGTGTATCCTGATGGCACAGAAGATAAAGAGTTATATCGGGAGCTAGTAAAACTATATCCTGATTTTGTAAGAGCTATTCTTAATGGGGATACTAAAATTAAATTAGAAAATCCCTTTGTTTTAAGACGTAAGTATTTATCGGACTCTCCCTATCCTATTCCCTATCTATATCCTGCTATAGAATCACTTCGACATAAAAGAAATATTCGTAGAATGGATTATTCTGTAGCTGCTCGTGTAATCTCTGCAATCATGCAAGTAAAAGTTGGTGATAAAGATTTTCCATTAGTAGATGAGGATGATACACAACTCAGAACATTAGAGCAACAAATGAGATGGAGAGATTCATCTAATAAAGATATTGAAAGAATTTTTCAATTGTTTACTAATCACACTGTAGAGATTAAGTGGGTCTATCCAGATACACAGGCATTACTTGATGATAGAAAGTATGACAGTATTAACTTTGATATTTTGTATGCACTTGGATTACCTAACATTTTAGTTTCAGGTGAAACACAACGAAGCCAAACATCTACAGCAGATGGTGCTATGATTTCACCTACTAAAACTATGGAAAATTTACAACGAAAAATTATTAGGATTGCAGAAAAAATCATTGAGTCTATTGCAGAGAACAATGTTCAATTTAAAGAAGTTCCTACAATTAGATTTGCTCCAATGAATCTACATACTTACCAAGCTTTCCTACAAGGTCTCCTAGATTTATATACTGCTGGTAACCTATCACGTACAAGTTGGGCAAAGGAACTTGGTTATGAGTTTGAAGAAGAAGCTAATAAAAGAGCAGAAGAGGATGAACTAATAGAAGGTTTGGGAATACAAGAGTTTGCTCCTATACCTCATTCAAATGAGCCACAACGAGGGGCAGATAATACAGATGAATCACCGGAAACAGGTAATTCTGAGTAACTTATTGGAGATTACTAATGAAAACAAGCAAGATTTCTGCAACTGAGGTACACTTAATAGTAGAAAATAAAATAGAAGATATTATTTTAGCATCTAAAAATTTAAATCCTATGCTTACGTATGTTAAATTTATTTTAACAGACGATAAGCCTAATGGTAATAACATAAGAGTTCCTAGGGAAGAGTTTTCTAACCTAATTACAACGGGACTTTATATGCCTCTTAAAATGGCATCAGGTGAAATCGCTGATGGACATATTGATGCGACTCCTATAGGTGTAATAACTCACTTACGAGAAGATAAAGATAAAATAAGAGGAATAGCTGCACTATGGAATAAAGAACGTCCAGAAGATGTAGCATATATCCAGGAACGTTATGCTGAAGGAAATCCCCTAGACCTATCTTGGGAACTAGGACACGTGGATTCTTTCATAGACGATGCTGGAGTTGAAAACTTAACTGGATGTGTACTTCGTGCTACAACTTTAGTTGGGATACCCGCATATCAGGGTAGGACTATTGTAACCGATGTCGAATCAAGTGATAACTCTAAGGAGGATAAAGACGTGAAAGAAGAATTAAAGGCTCTTCAAGAAAAAGTTGCAGAGCTAAAGGCTAAAATCTCTGAGTTAGAGAAGACACAACTTACTTCTAAGGATAAAGAAAAGCTAGCACAGTATGAAGAGTTAGCTCAATTTAAAGCTAAGGTAGAAAAGGAAGCCCTACGTTTAGCAGCCCTACAAGAAATCAAA
>SDBS01002176.1_pt1 | contig 19699 bp, 12 predicted proteins | sample 2277091 | NCBI WGS metagenome assembly SDBS01 (sample SAMN10404972, study PRJNA504765) | marine sediment metagenome | isolation source: marine sediment core GS10_PC15, 163 cmbsf | place: Arctic Ocean: Southern Knipovich Ridge | collected 2010 | reverse complement strand
TTGGACAAATGTTGGTACAGAAGGTGGCCCAATTCCTCCTTCGGCTCAAACCAAAGGATCGACGATTTTAGTAGCAGCTGGTACGACGCGAGATGTTGAATTTACTGCCTGGAATCCTGGTATTTGGCGGTTACATTGTCACAAATTACATCATGTTGTCAATGCCCATGCAGATGTTCCATTAAGTTACATGGCAGATGGTGGTATGTTTACCCTTCTGCATGTTATTCCGAAACAAAAAAATGAACCCTGGGTTCATCCAAATCAAAAAGTGACTTGCGTATGAATATGAAATTTGTATCTTTAATAGGGTTGATTTTATTACTCCCGCAATGTGGCCGCCGAAACATAAAAAAAACATTTCAACTAGTCCAAGAGGAATCAAAAAGGCGTATTAATGTTGAACCCCGCTGGACTAAAGCTCCTGCTAGGTTGCAAGTAGCTGCTGCTCTTGATAAAGGGATAACACTCCAAGATGCAATAATGTTAGGGATAAATCATAATCCAACCCTTCAGGCACAATTTGAAGAAATAGGTATTCGCCAATCCGATCTTATACAAGCCGGATTTTACTCTAATCCAAATCTTAGTACCATATTTAATATCCCTAAAAAGGATAGCATCCAAACCGATATCGCGGTTGTTGCCAATTTTGTATTGTCTGATTTATGGCAAGTTCCTTTACGAAAAAAAATGTCGCAAGACAGCTTAGAAATAAAAACATATGAAATTATTGATGAGGTATTGCAGCTGCGCCGAACTATTCAACAACAGTATCTTACTTGTCTTTATAACAGCGAGTATCTCCAACTAGTGAAAGAAATAACCGCCGTCATAAAAAATATTAAAGAAAGAATTGATTATCGCTACCAATTTGGTTACAACAGTGACCTAGATAAATATTTTGCCAGCACTAAAGTTGCTGAATGGCAAGCAAAAATTATAGAAGCTGAAACAGAATTACGTAAATCATATCTCGCATTACATGAACTACTTGGTAGTTATATCTCACCAACAACCATAAAACTCCTGGATAGTATACACCTTTCATATCGGGCTATTTCTCAGGAAAATCTAGAAAGCTTTGCTCTTTCATCACATCCGCTTATTTTGGTTGGCCAAGCAAGAATAGACCGGGCACAACATACAATTAGTTATGAAAAATCACGCATTGTTGACGATGTTACCTTAGGCATTGCTTATGGACGTGATTTTGAAAAAGGGGTGGCTGGTGTTGGACCATCATTTGGTATTAACATTCCACTTTTCAATACGAACTATGGGAATATTGAACGTGCTAAATTTGAATATAAACTGGCAGAAAAGGAGTTATTTGCGCAAGAACAAATGATTTTAAGAAACATTATCACTCACTATATTGCTTATAAGTCCTATCTTAAACAAATTGAACTTTACAACAAAAATATTATACCTTCTGTTCTGCAAGCTATTGAATTTAGTAAAAAATTCTTTGACCGTATGCAAATGAATATGATTGTTTTTCTTGAAACACAAATTGATTTATTTCAAAATAAAATAACGCTGCTTGATCTAACACATAAAGCAGCTTACGAATATAGTGAACTCGAGTTGTCTGTTGGTGCACAAATAGACAATATAGACTTTAGTAGAAGAGTTACATAGGCAACGAGAGCAATATTGCTTTCATTGCCTATTATTTAATAAAAAATTTATGCTTGGGAGGTGCTCGTATTAATGAGATCCTCCTCCTGCTCACTGTTGTAAGTTTCGGTAACTACTGTATCATCTACCATATTAGAGACAGGCTCTACCGTTACATCACTGTCAAAATTCTTAGCATCACCTACTGTGTCAGCAGATTTTTCTATGATTTCATCAGTATTGTTAGCTTGATCTATGATATGTTTAACATCATTTCTGTTTAACATATTACGTTTTTGTAGTGTTTGAGCAACGGTAAGCAGTGTTTCTTTGTGTAGGGTGAGTAGACTGATTGTTTCTTGTTTACATTTGTTGAGCAATTCAAAAGCTTTATCATAGAGTTGATTTTGAATATGTTCTGGTAGTTTTTTGATATCATGTCCTTCAAAGACTAATGACTTAATTAAGGTCAATGCTTTTTCTTTATCTTGTGTATGACAACTAAAACTACAGGAACCAAGAATAACTTCTTCCGCAGCAATACCGGCAAGATAATATTTACAAAGATCAAGTTTTTCTGCTTTGCTCATGATGTTAATCGTGTCATGGTTGTGATGGGTAAATATTTCTCCATATCCGATACGTTTTTGCTTATCATCATCATCGCCATTACCATCTTGCCATAAATGTGCTCCCATAAATTCTTCTTTAATTTGCATCATTACTGGTTTGATAGTAACTGATGCAAATTTGGTATGTATATCAAGCAACATTAAAGCAAGCGCATGGCCAGCAAAATGTATCGATAATAATTCTTTTTCATGCAATGGTATTTCTTTGAAGTTTTCTTCAATAACATTTCGTATAGTCTCATTGAGTGTCTCTTCAAGATGTCGCTGGGTAAGCATTTCGTTATGTATACGCGCTTTAAGTATTGATTGATTAATGAGAAGTTTTAATGCTTCGTACGCCTTACCCTCTGTCTCTCGTGTCAGCTTATCAATGTCGAATGATCCAAGGTCTAATGAGAGTTTATTTAGTTGTTTCGTAATAAATTCTTTACGATCTTCAAAAGAAGGATACTCAAACCGTAGTTCCTTACCAAAACGTCCGGGTGTTCTGAGTGCTTCATCTAAATTTTCAGGTCGATTGGTAGCAGCAATGATGATAACCTGGTTTTTTGAATCACCGCTGGAAAGTGCCCCACTCATGCAGGTAAGGAATTCACTCAACATGGAATTTTTACCGCGTCGTTGTAAATCGAGCAGGTCAATTTCATCTATAAAGACGATACAAGGAGCACATGATTTGATGACACTTAAAAGATAACCAATACCTTCAGTGTTAATATCTGAAGCACTGAGTTCGAAAAATTTAAACTCATCTTTCCGATTGTCGCGCTCGAGCATTTGATTCAATTCAGTAAATAATGCTCGTACACTGTACGATTTTCCAGTACGGGTATCACCAATAAGAAGACAGCCTTTTGGTGGAGAAATACCAAGCCGATCACATACTTCAGGGTTTTCAAGGTAGGCAATCAGATTCTTATAGAAATCCTTCACATGACTAGCGCCAACAAGATCATCAAAGTATACTTCTTCAATGATACCTTGCAGCTTATTTGCTTTTTTCAGATAAGAACCACCTTTTAATCTATTGACAAGAATGGAAAGTTTTTCATTAAAGATTGGTTTGAATCTTTTCCATTCAGTTGTAGCTCTATAAGCACAGGCGGCGGTTAATACTGAACCAATAGGAAGAAAATTTTTCTTTAAAAGTGCAATAATAAAATCAAGACCGTTAATGAAACCTTCAGCTTTTTCTGCTGGAATTTCACCTCCCATTCCAGGTATTTGTTCGATATATGGTTTTTTCCCCATAAATTTTTTGAACCATTCAGCATTTTTAAAACTTTGAGGAAGCTGCAAAAATTTTGGTAAGTTATCTCCAAGCTGCCAGGCAAAATATACATACCAGGCAGAGAAGAGACTTGCTGTTATTGTGTGTCTTGGTATTTTATAGCGTTTGCATGGGTCAATCAAATATTTGTCAACGTTACGATACCAGATATTCCACCATGCGAGACCAACTTGATCAGTTTTTTGCGAAAATTCTTTTAATAATTGCTCGTTAAGAGCAAGTTCTTGATAGAGCTGCTGTTCTACTGGTATATTCGAGGATACTTTCTTTGGTGAGCGGGTAACAGTACTTGCTAAGGCTAGAAAATTTTCTAAAGAAAAATCTTTAAAATTTTCACTAAGGGCATCCAATATATGAACCATAAGGGCACGATTACACTGGATCAAAAATAAGGTCGTAGCCGGAGTAGGGGAAACTGAAAAAGATTTTGTTTGCAAAAGCCCCTGAATAAATTGGTTAATTTCTTTTATCTCGTGGAGTGTCTTCTTTCTTTTTTTACCAACAATGCTTGGTACTTGATTATCGTTAATCATCGCGGACATTTCGGATAGACTATTATGAATAACCTCCGATTGTTTGAGTGCTTGGCCAGTAAAATTATCAAGAACATTGACTGGACTGTCGTTGTTCTTTGGATGAATGTGAGATATAATAAAAAAACTTATGAATAGGAAAAATGTAAATTTTTTGCAAATTGAAATATTCATAGCAAAAAAGCCTTCCAAAAGGTAAGTCAAGTTTTTTGAATCCTGAATAATGATTACTAATACAGAATAAAGTTTTAAATCAAATTTGTCGACTAATTTGTTAACAACCACTATAAAAATTATCAAGCAAAGGTTTTTAAATGATAAATATTATGAGTAATAAAAATAAACAAAAATATTATATTTGGTTAACAAGTATTGCATTGTTAGTTGTCTTAACTTGGTTAGTAGCCAAAGAAATAGGGGTGCATGATGTTTCTACCCATTCAATAGATGTTAATGATGTGATTGATAAAGACAATATTGTCCCGATTGCTATTATTGGCTCAGGACCAGCAGGCTTAATGGCTGCCGTTTATGGTGCACGGGCAAAGATGGGAACGGTCGTTATCGAAGGGAATAAACCAGGAGGTCTGCTCACGGAAACATCATATGTTGAAAATTGGCCAGGAACTATCTCTATACTCGGAAATAGTATTATTGAAAATCTTAAGAAGCAAGCATCTCATTTTGGTGCACAATTTTTATCAGATACGGTGGAGCGTGTTGATTTTAATCAGTGGCCATTTATATTATACACGGAAAATGGCAAAAAATTACATGCACTTTCAGTCATTATAGCAACAGGTGCCACCCCACGTCTACTTGGGGTACCTGGCGAAAAAGAACATTGGGGAACGGGGGTAACTTCCTGTGCCGTCTGTGATGCACCTTTTTTTCAGGGTGAAGATGTTGTGGTCGTTGGCGGTGGTGATTCTGCTGTGGAAGAAGCACTGCAATTAGCACCTTATGCGAACAAAATAACTATTTTAGTTCGAAAATCGTCCATGCGAGCAGCAGCAAGTATGCAGGAACGATTAGCTGCCTATGCAAAAATAAACGTAGAGTACAATGTTACCGTGCAAAAAATTTTGGGAGATGGTGGGCAGGTGATTGGGGTTGAATTGTTAAATAATCAGACAAATGAGATAACAACAATGCCGACGAGTGGTCTATTTTTAGCAATTGGCCATGAACCAAATTCAACATTGTTTCATGACAATATTGCGATTGATAAATCTGGGTATATACGTCTGTCAAATCGTTCACAAGAGACGACGAGGCCAGGTATTTTTGCGGCCGGTGATATTGCAGATTGGCAGTATCGGCAAGCCGGCGTGGCAGCTGGCGATGGAATCAAAGCAGCGTTGGATGCCGTCTCATTTCTTAATAAAATAGGATTCAATATGACCATCGCGCAGCAAATTGAACCAAATATGTTTATTGCAGAACCGACTAAAACTGGCAACAACGTTTCCCAAATAGATTCTATCGCTGAATTTGATCATGTTATTGCGAAAAATTCAGGTTTGGTAGTAGTAGATTTTTACGCTGATTATTGTCCTTCCTGTATGCAGATGTTACCAGTAATTGATGCCGTTTCCCAACAATTTGCTGATAAAGTAGCGTTTGTAAAAGTCGATGTCGAGGTTGCTGATGAATTGATTAAGAAATTGTTTGTTTACAAAGTTCCTTGCTTGCTTATTTTTCATAATGGACAGTTAATAGCTCGCTATAACGAGGTTATAACCAAGAAAAAATTATTGCTGCTTTTACAACAGTTATTGGACGCTAATCACTAAATAAGCCATCATTTATTCATTTTAATTTATCTATTGGTCTTTTTAAAAATTATAAAATATCTTTTAATTGACTCATTTTATTATTAAATATTGCAATTTGAAAAAAATAATTAGTATTATCAAAGTAAGAGTTGCATTATAAAAAGTCGCTTGAAAATAGAGTAAATTTAAGGAACGAGGTAATGAGCCGTCTTATACAGAGCATAGCGAACCAAATAATTATATTGGCATTGATTGTTTTATTTATGCCATCAACATTTATTGCTAAAGTACGAGTTAATGTATATGGCGATATTATCGAACGGAATAAATACCATAAAAATGGTTCAATTATTGAACGCGTTATCATTTATCCACAAGAGAATAGTGATTCTAAGCGAAAAATAGCACGCAATGGGATATTAATCAGACATAGAAATGCTAAAGCGACTGTTTTATTATGCCATGGTTTTATGTGTGATAAATATGATGTCGGTTTTCTTCGACATTTATTTTCCAAAGGGAATTTATTTAATTTTATGACCTTTGATTTTAGAGCGCATGGAGAAAACAGCATAAGTCAATGTTGCACATTTGGGCATGATGAAGCATATGATGTAATAACTGCAGCTCATTTTATTAAACACCATCCCCAGCTAAAAAATAAACCGTTATTTGTTTATGCTTTTTCAATGGGAGCGGTAGCAGCAATTGAAGCGCAGGCAAAGGATCAATCTTTATTCAAAGCGATGGTATTAGACTGTCCATTCGATTCAAGCGAAAATTTAATAAAGAAGGGCCTGCAAAACTTAAAGTTTTCATTATTTGGTTATGAGTTTGATGTACCGGGACGCAGTTTTTTGGAACAATATGCATTTCATCCCTATGTACAATCATTAGTAAAATCCATACTCAAAGCAGTCTCAAATTTGAATACGCATAATATTCAAACATACGTCTATCCATTACATCCAGCAGAATCAATTAAAAAAATATCAATTCCTTGTTTTTTTATTCATTGTAAGAATGATCAAAAAGTACCAGTAAAAGCTATTGAATCAGTATACAAAGGAGCTGCTGGGTATAAACGATTATGGCTTACGAATGGTCGCCATCATTTTGATTCATTTTTTTATAACCCAGAGATGTACACCGAGCGTGTACAAAAATTTTTTTCTCAAGTAATGAGTGGTGAATTATTTAATGAGCCAAAGGAAAAAGTAGTAAAGGATAAAGATGACTCCACAACGGCAATGCTAAAAAAAAAATATAAAAAAAGGAGAGTGTAATGAAGCTTCATTATCATAATATATTGTTACGAGGATTATTGATCATAGTGACTATTGGTATAACCGCTGCAACAGGAGCACGAGAAATAGTTGTTAAATCGGCAAAAAAATTTGATCAACTTGTTGTTCGGAATAATTATGCCATTGTTATGGTTTACCAATCTGACCGGGAAATAGAAAAAAATCAAACGCTTAAAAGGAAACTAGATCGTCTAGGGAGTATGTTCAAACATCTGAGTGAAAGATATAAATATAAAGAAGGGGGGCTCGTATTTTTAAAAGTAAATAGAGCCAAAAGTGATCTTGATATGATTGCCAGAGATCTGGATGTCACCCAGGTGCCAGTATTTTTTTTATTTGAAGATGGTGAATCGGTAAAAGATAGAGGTAAACCAGTTTCACTTGTTGGATTTGTTACACGAGATGATTTAGAAACATTTATCAATGCTCATTTGAGGAAAGATTTAGAAGAAACGATTGAAGATAAAGAAAAAATACAAGAAAAACGACGCCAAGAAGCTGAGGCAGAATTTTATGACTACCCTTATTATCCATACGATTACCCCTACTATGGTTATTATCCATATGGTTATTACCCTGGCGGCATAGGCTTCTTTTTTGGCGGCGGTCGTCGTTTTCGTGGCGGCCGGGGTCGTCGTTTTCATGGGCGTCGCGGTGGTCCGCGTAGGGTCGGCAGACGTAGTGGCATGCGAGCCGGCGGAAGATCGCGTGGCGGCATGCGGAGAGGTGGCATGCGTGCTGGTGGTATGCGAAGAGGTGGTATGCGCGGCGGCGGAATGCGTCGTGGTGGTATGCGCGGTGGTATGCGCGGCGGTATGCGTGGCGGTATGCGTGGCGGCGGAATGCGTCGTGGCGGTGGCATGCGTGGCGGACGCGGTGGCGGACGTCGTTAATTGTTAATACTCTTTGCTAAAAAAGACCTCCTTCTAAGAGCTCATTTTTTATGGTAATCTTGCAATAAATATTAAATTAATTGCATCTAATAATGCGGAGGTATTGCATGGTTACTATTAATGTGAGTAGTAAAAAATTGTTTGAGGTAGAAGCTGAAGCGTATGCATATATTCTCCCAGAAGGATTTGATTTTTCCAAGCAATTGAAAGAACTCTCAGCACGTTTTTTTCCAGATTTACAAAAACTTATGAAAAAATGTAATTTCACGGGCAAAAAACTTGACCTATTGATTTTACCAATATCGTTAAACAATAAAATCGCACACTGTTTTTTTATTGGTATTGGCACAAAAGAAGATAAAGAGATTACGTTGGAACATTATCGGCGTGTTATCGGGCAACTGGTGAAACAAGGAGCAAGTTACAATAGTAGTACATTAGCACTACAGTTGCCGTCGAGTACATTTTTTAGTTTAAGCACGCAAGATCTTGCAGCGCAAACTATCACTATTTTAAATATGGCTACCTATCATTTTAATGAGTATATTACTGATAAAGAGCGTAAAAAAACGAAGCTCGCCGAAGTAATATTATGCGTTGAGGCAAAAAATAAAAGAGCTGTGCAAAAGGGAGTAAAAATAGGCGAAATAATAGGTGCTGCCGTAAATAAAGCACGGTACTGGGTAGATTTACCGCCATCAATGTTGACACCCGAGCACTTTGCTGAAAAAGCAAAAGAAGTAGCAAAAAAATATGAACTGGCAATCACCGTATTTACCGAAAAAAAGATTAATGCTCTCGGGATGGGAGGACTAATCGCGGTTTCACGCGGTTCAGATATAGGGCCACGTTTTGTTATTCTTGAATACCATACAAAAAAGAAAACAGCGCCGACGCTCGCTTTAGTAGGAAAAGGAGTTACGTTTGATTCTGGCGGATTGAGTCTAAAAACACCAATACATATGGAAACAATGAAAGAAGATATGTCTGGTGCTGCCGCCGTTGTTGCGACGATGCAAGCGTTAGCACAACTCAAACCTGCTGTTCATGTAGTGGGTATCGTACCATTGGCTGAAAATTTACCAGACAGTAAATCAATAAAACCAGGGGATATTGTACGATTTTACAACGGAAAAACAGCGGAGATAAAAAATACTGATGCGGAAGGACGCCTTATTTTAGCTGATGCACTTTCTTATGCGGTTAAACAATACAAGCCAGATGCAATAATTGATATTGCAACATTGACCGGTGCTTGTGCGTATGCGTTGGGTCCCTATTATAGCGGACTTTTGAGTCAACACGATGACTTAGTGAATCGAATTTATAAAGCAGCCACCTATTGTGGGGACAGGGTCTGGCGTCTGCCAATGGGGGATGATTACAAACGTGCTATTCAATCGACCGTAGCTGATATTTGTAATATTGGCAGTAAAAAAATTATGGCAGGAGCAACGACAGCGGCACATTTTTTACAACATTTTGTTGATGATACGCCATGGGCACATCTTGATATTGCCGGCACGGCTTTTAATGTTCCTAATATTTCTTATTATCGCGAGGGAGCAACTGGCGTAGGAGTCCGGTTACTTGTCGAGCTTGTAATGAATTGGCAATAGAAGTATAAGATATTGACTATTTTTAGATATTTTAAGTATATAGCATAAACGGTTTGGCTTGATCATGATTATAATGTATATTGAGCAGCCTTAAAAATATAAGAGTTAGTTGGGTCCTATTGATTTTTCAAAAGCAGTTAGATAAAATTTTTTAAGCTATCGGATTAATTCAAAGTATTCACTACATTTAAAACTAGGCATCTTCAGTGAAGTTTTTAGAGTATTTTTTAATACGGTTCTTAATATCTAACCAGTGATGTTCAATAGAGTTAAAACCAAGTCAATCCTATCTTGTTATAATACACAAGCAGATAGTTTTAAAAATACAAAGGCAATAAAAATGAAAATCAAAACAATAATATTTAATTTTATAACATTCTCTGTTTTTTTAACGCAAATTATTCATCCGCTGTTCACCAAAAAGATAGAGCTTCAACAGGGCCTCATGCTACAATCTCATTCATCTTTACCAAGTGCTGCTTATGAAGGAAATTTTGAGGTAGTCAAAAAACTTATCAAAGATGGTGTGGATCCAAACACAGCTGATGGTAATGGGCACACTGCTCTTATGAGAGGTAGTTATCGGCATGAAAATATAGTACGATTTCTTCTCGACCATGATGCCGATCCTAACCAGCAAAGCAATAACGGCGGTACTGCTCTTATGGATAGTAAGACTCCTAACATAACAGAAGTTCTTCTTAAATATAGAGCTGATCCTAATTTACAAGACAAGTTTGGTAATACTGTTCTTACACTTGCTAGTATGCGAGGAGATGACAAAAAGATAGAAGTTCTTCTCAAAAATAAAGCTAATGTTGATTTACAAGACAAGGAAGGAAAAACTGCTCTTATGTACGCTATTATGTTTGGACGCGATAAGACAGTAAAACTTCTTTTAGAACATGACGCCGATTTTGATTTACAAGACTGTGAAGAAAAAACTGCTCTTATGCATGCTAAACACCGCCCTATTATTCGAAAAATGATTACAGATGAAAGAAGTAGGCGAGAAAAAAGATGAAAAGAAATAGCCGCTGAAATACCTCCCTTTTTAGAAGAAAAACACAAAGTCCCTTCTGAACTTACAGATATCATACTTGAAATGGAAGAAACTATGTCGGGTAAATAACCATGAAATTGATATTGCAACATTGTGCAGGAGTCCGGTTACTCGTCGAGCTTGTAATGAATTGGCAATAGAAATATAAGATTGTTAATTTTTGAATGCTTGTTGTTAATCTACAATTGTTTCGCATAATTTCCTATTAATCAACATTTTTTCACGTTTCCCTTAAAAACTATTGATTAATAGGAAATATTCAAATTATACTATAATTATAAATAACAAATTTGGAAAAAAAATAACAGGGGTGACAATAACATGTTTGTATCAAAAAAAGCTTTTTTAATAATATCTTTGTTATTTTTTTCTATTCCACAAGTTACCGTTGGTATGGAAGTAAAGCAATTAGAAAAAGAACTTAAAAAAGAAGAAAGATTAAAGAACCAATTAGGGCAAAAAAGTCTTGAAGCACTAGAACTGATTAAAGACAAAATTGAAATTCATAGTGTTTTAACAGGAAAGCAACCTTTTGGAGATTTATATATTAAAGTATTACAAACGATAGAAGAAAAAAAAGAGCAACCCAAGAAAAAAGTTTTTGATGAAATGGAGAAAAGAATTAGCGAATTGATAATAAAACTTGAAGAAATAGTTATAGAAGGCAAAAATGTTAATCAATTAAAACAAATAGAGAGAGACATTCAAGATTATAGTGGGTTAACCGGAGACATGCAACGTTATGGAACACTCCTTGCCAATGTACTACAAGAAATAAAAGTACTACAAGAAATAAAAATGTTAGAGGAATTACATCAAAAAGAAGGTTTTGCTGAAATAGAACAAAGAATTAATGTATTGAAAAGAAATCTTGATGAGATAGTTATCTTGGAAGATAAGAATGTTACCGAATTAAGACAGCTACAAGAAGATATTCAAGAGTTTGGGAACCTGACTGGTAATAAAGAGCGTTATGGACAGTTGTTTATTAATGTGTTGCAAGAAATAACAACAAAAGAAGCGTTAGAGCAATTGGCTCAAAAAGAAGAGGCAGCTCAACAAGTATTTATAAAGCTGGTACCAATCGATATGATGAGCAGATTAAAATTATGTCCAGTTCGTCCATGCTTTGTTGATTTAGGTGTTAAAAATGGCTTGAACAGGCAATTATTGCAAATGAGTATGGCAGAACAAACGGAAGCGCGCTGTGGTGGTCTTTCATTAATTAATGCGCTATGGGCAGAGAAATATGCAAAGAGTGGTAATAAAAGTGATTTAACCTATTTACATGATTCGAATAATGTTAAAAAAATTTTAGACACAATTGGTTGTGGCAACTGGGTTGACATAGAAAAAGTTAAAGCATATATAGAGAGCGCAAAAAACAAAGGCTATGATGTTTCTAACATCAATGCAATCAGTAGTGTGCTTGTATTAGACAAGAATTTAGCTGAGTTTTTGTTTGGAGAAGAGGTTGCCACTGGTCAAGAACTTAAAGATAAGGTAGGTAACGGATTGAACCAAGATTTTTTCTTCCATGGCATCATTGTTGGTGATGAAGAAGTGCAGGTGGGAGGATTTGGCCATTATTTTGCCTTTGTAATTATCAAATCAGGAAATCAGATACAATATGTTGTTATAGATTCATTAAAAGATGTAAATCATTTAAAACCTGACAGTTCTAGACGCCGCCGTATAAACTACTTAATTGATCAATTAGAAACAGGCAAAGCAGCAAGTTTAATACCATTTACCAGATTTCAAGAAATGGTATATGATATCGAAGATGAGATAAAAACAAAGTTAAGTAAATTTGAAGAATATAAAAAATTACTGAGTCAAGAAGAGTTTATTAAAGAAAATCTTACTAAATTAATGGAACTTCAAAACAAAATAAAAGAATACAGAAGGTTAATCGAGGATTCTGAGGCACTTCAAAAAGAACAAAAACAGATTGAGGGCATGATGCAATTCTAGACGATACCAGGAGCATAATTTTTCTATTCAGCAGTAGCAGAGAATTCTGGCGTAAATGTGTCGTCGATGTTTATATGGGGTACATAGATATCTTTCCACTCAGTAAGTGATGCAGGAAAGTGAGGTAATGCCAAGGTTAACAATGCCTGTGCGTATTGTCTGATTTCGTATTGTGCACCGGCATCAAGGCGTAATTTCATAAAATGCATAAGTGAATGTAAGTTACAAGTAAAAATAAATTGCGTATAGGTACAAAGTGGTAACACACCACGAGCTAATTCGCGACAGAGACCGTTGGCAAGTAAGTATTCATAGGAGTCGATACTTTTTTGTATAGCATCCTGATAATGTTTTTTGAATTCATCATTATCAAAAGAACCGACGGAGGCTTGTTTGTTCTTGGTGTCTTGATACCGCCATTTTGGGGGGATATAAAATTCTATCGGTGCTTTTACGTAACGATAACTTATTTCATTATATGAGTTCATACGATGGCGCATCCATTGTCGAGCAACAAATAATGGTGCTTTGATACGAAATGAAAGTTGATTATGTTCAAAAGGACTGGTGTGCTGGTGTTTTAGTAAAAATTTAATAAGTTTTTTATCGCGTTCTTTTACGGTTGTGACAACCTTTCCATAGGAGACACGTGCAGCATTTACTACATCAACATCAGAACCAGATACACGGACTAATGCTATTGAACTCATGTTATCACCAAGAGGATCAAGGTGCTGATTAGAAAGAGTGCAAGAGGTTTGAGAAATTGTTTGTTGTTGTATCATAATGAACTTTTTGGTATAGATAATGTTTTTGAATTATGTGCCATATTAATAATGATTCCTATTATAATAAAATTACAAACTAACGCCGTATTACCGTAACTGATAAAAGGGAGTCCAATTCCCTTGGTAGGTGCTAAATTAGTGGCGACTGTCATGTTAATAATAGTCTGCAGGCTAATTAACAGTACAAATCCAAGCATCGCATAGGTTGCAAATCTGTTTTTTAAATTTTGGGCAATACGTATGCCAAAGTATAAAAAAAGGATATACAATGTTATTAAAAATAGACAGCCAATAAATCCTGTCTCTTCAGCAATAATTGAGAAAATAAAATCAGTATGTTGCATCGGAAGATAGAAAAATTTTTGTTTTGAATGAGAAACACCCATGCCAAGCCAATGACCAGAACCGATTGCAATCAGTGATTGAATTATTTGAAAACCAGCGCCTTGTGGATCATGCCACGGATTTAGAAAGACTAATAGTCGCTGCAACCGATAGGGACGCGTTATAATAAGTAACAGGGCACTTATTCCCAAGCCACTTATGAGGATGAATGTTTGTTTAAGGTTAAATTGCGCAATAAAGAGCATTAAAAGGCTCGTCATGAGGAGCGTAATGGTCAGGCCAAAATCTGGTTGTTTAAGTAAAATTATACTGATCATACTAAGCATGAATAGCAATGGTGCATAATTCTTAGATAATAGACTACCCATTGTTCTATTTTTTTCTAAAAAATAAGCAAGAAATAATGGGAGTGATATTTTTAATAATTCACTTGGTTGAAAAGTAATACCTCCAAGATGTAACCAACGGCTTGACCCATGTACTCGGTGTGACCAATGTGGAAGAAGAGTAAGTGCAGTCAAAGAAAGAGCTGCTACTAAAAGAAGCGGACTCATTTTTTTGATAATCGATAGTGGCGTAATGCGGGCTATCATAAAACCAACAAATCCTACTGCTAGCCCGATTAATTGGCGTTTTACAAAATAATGCGAATTGCCAAATAATTCAAGTGCGTAGATAGAACTTGCTGAATAAACAAATAAGCAACCAATAACAATAAGGGTTGCAATGACCGTTAAAAAAATATGAAGGTCACTTTGTAGTTGGTTTTTTGAATACAACATAATAATATTATTTTTTTTGTTATTTCATTATTTTGTCTTGATTAATAATATAACTATTTACCAATTTCTTAAAGTAATTTCCCCGTTCTTGGTAGTTGTTAAATAAATCAAAACTACTACCAGCAGGTGAAAATAGTATTACACTGCCTGATCTTGTTCTTTTTACCGCATCCAAAAAGGTACAATCCAGGGTGGCCCAAGCAGCTGATGGTATGCCATATTTCAGGCAGAGGTGGTTTAGTAATACTGCTTCAGTACCAAAACAATAAATATAAACCACCTTACCTTTTAATGTTTTAATGAGTGGGGTTCGATCGGTATTCTTACTCAATCCGCCTAAGAATAAAAAAATAGGTTTTGTGCACAATTTTTGTACAGCAGCATAGGTAGAAACAGTGGTAGTTGATTTTGAATCATTATAAAAATCTATTCCATTGAGAGAGGCTACTTTTTCAAGACGATGTTCAGGAAGGCTAAGTTGTTGAGCAAATACTGGCAAGGAGGCAAGTGGTAGGGAAAGTATATCAAGTATACTGCATATGATAAGCCAATTTTGCCGAAAAGTAATTAAAGGAAGTTTATCTATTTCAATAAGTGGCCGATACGTTCCATTCATATACTTGACAATGAGAGTCTGGTCAATAAAAAAAAGATGATCGTTGGGCCGTAACCATTGAAATTGTGTTCTAGTTGGCCGACAATCGGCAAAAAAAGAACAATGTTTTGAACGAAGTCCATATTTTTTGATTGTCTGCGATAGATTAAGGGGAAGTAATGTTCTTTGCTGTTGATGTTGATGGGCGAGAAGTGAATATTTAGCAGAAAAATAGTTGTTTACAGAACCATGCCGATCAAGATGATTGGGGTAAAAATTGGTCCAAATAGCAAGGTCAGGAGCAAATTTTTTGCAATAGGCTAATTGAAAGCTAGAAACTTCGAGCAATGCTGCATTTACCAGTTTTTTTTGATTGAGCAGATCAAAAGTAGGGGTGCCAATGTTGCCACCAGTACAAATGCTAAGGCCATAACGAGCAAGAAGTTGTGCAAGTAAATGCGTCACAGAGGTTTTACCCGTACTGCCGGTGATGGCAATAATAGGTTTATTAAAATGGTCATAAAATAAATCAAGTTCGTTGAGCCATTTTTGTTTATATGTCGCATAATAGTAACTTATGTCTACTCCAGGACTTGGAAAAAGGAAATCATTACAAGAAAAAAAGTAATCGTTATTTTTCTGGCTAACATACGACACCCTATGTTTTTTTAAAAAATTGTGCTCATTTTTACTCAGTACTTTTGTATCCATTACCTGTAACTGATAGCCATATTGGCTAAAATAATTAACAGCGGCTTTGCCAGTAGTACCAAAGCCCCAAATACCTAATTTTGTTTTTTTCTTTTTCACGGAAAATTTTCCTCTTTAGTGTAGCCAAAAAAAAACGTATAATAGACTATAGTTATAGTAGTTATTAAAAATGTACCCAGGAATAAGCATGCCTGAAAAAAAAATAAGCTTCAAAGATACCCTTAATTTACCCCGTACAGATTTTCCAATACGCGCTAATCCTAAAAAGGATGACCCAGAAATGGTTAAGCGCTGGGAAAAAGAAAATTTATTTGAAAAAACGTTTTACCTCAACAAGGGTAATGAAATTTTCATTTTACATGATGGACCACCATATGCAAATGGTAATATACATATTGGGCACGCTTATAATAAAATATTGAAAGATATTGTAACAAAAGCGCGCCGTATGCTTGGCAACCAGGTGCCAGTGACCCCTGGTTGGGACTGTCATGGTCTGCCAATTGAATTAAAAGTAACAAAAGAGAAACCTGATCTTTCACGAGCAGCACTTAAAAAAGCATGTCGTGATTATGCCCAAAAATGGGTAGATATCCAACGACAAGAGTTCAAAGAACTTGGTGTACTCATGGATTGGGCTCATCCTTATCTGACAATGAATTTTGGCTATGAAGCATCTGTTTTACGTGCATTTGGCAAATTAGTCGACCAAGGATACATCGAACGGGCCAACAAGACGGTGCCCTGGTGTCCTTCCTGTCAGACCGTACTTGCCACCGCAGAAATTGAATATCAAGAACGTAAAGACCCATCAATTTATGTTCTTTTTCCCTTAGAACAAAAAACAACCAATGAATTTTTTCCTGCCTTACGCGGTAAAACAGTTAATTTTTTAGTATGGACAACAACACCATGGACATTGCCATTAAACCGAGCATTATTATTAAAACCACGGGCAGCATATGTGGTGCTTGCAACAAATGATAATAACTATATCATCGTGGGAAAACAACTCGCTGATCAGTTATGTAGGTTGCTTGGCATAGAAAAAAATGTCGTGCAAGAATTTAATGCACAAAATCTTATTACTCTTGGCGCCTGGGCGCAACATCCATTTATTGAAAATTTGCTCGTACCAGTACTGCTTGACGATTCAGTTGCACTTAATGAAGGAACCGCTTGTGTCCATTCTGCGCCAGGAGCCGGTCCACAAGATTATGAAGTGGGCGTAAAGAATAACTTAGCTATTTATTCACCCGTTAGTCCAGCTGGTATCTATACCGATGAAGTTGAACCAAAAGAACTTGCTGGTAAATCAGTAGCCGATGGGCAAGGATGGGTGATAAAAAGACTTGCCCAAGAAAATAAATTATTATTTAAAACAAGCATTCGCCACTCCTACCCACACTGTTGGCGTTGTCATAACGGATTAATTTTTCGTGCAACAAAGCAGTGGTTTTGTGATTTATCCAAAGGAGGGTTGAAAGAAAGAGCCCTTACGGCAATTGAGACCATTACAATGTTACCCGATTCTTCTAAAAATCGTTTTAAAGCGACATTGGAAGGGCGACTTGAGTGGTGTTTGTCACGACAACGTATTTGGGGAATACCAATTCCGGCACTTATTTGCCAAGATTGTGATTATACCTACATCAGCAAAGAACTGATTGAACAGGTTGCAGACCATGTTAAACAGATGGGGGTTGAATGGTGGGACACGGCAACGATTAATGATGTATTACCAAAAGAATTTACCTGTCCTTCTTGCAATGGGATCAATTTTAAAAAAGAACAAGATATTTTAGACGTCTGGTTTGACTCCGGGGTGAGCCATTTTGCGGTGTTAGTCAACAATCCGGAACTACGATTTCCTGCTGATATCTACCTCGAAGGAAAAGATCAACATCGTGGCTGGTTTCAAAGTTCATTATTGACGAGTATGATAATTGAAGGTACTCCTTGTATGCGTACTATTGTGACGCATGGTTTTGCAGTGGATGCCAAGGGGCACAAAATGTCAAAGTCGATAGGAAATGTTGTCTCACCGGAAGAAATGATTGCCCAAATTGGTACGGATGGCTTGCGCTTATGGGCATCAAGTATTGATTGTCGTGGCGAAGCAGTTGTTTCTGCTATTTTATTACGGAATGTAAAAGAAGTATTGCGTAAAATTCGTAATACCTGTCGCTTTTTGCTCTCAAATATATATGACTTTACAATCGAAAGTGACGCAGTAGAACTTACAACAATGCGGGTGATTGACAAGTATGCATTACAAGAACTATTACTTGTCAATTATGAAGTAATACAAGCATATGTTGATTATGATTTTACTGAAGCATTTCATCGATTGGGGAGTTACTGTTCGGTAAACTTAAGTTCATTTTATCTTGATATAATCAAAGATCGGCTCTATATTGAACAGGCTGACGGTCATGCACGCCGATCGGCACAAACAGCATGCTGGTATATTCTTGATACGTTAACCAGATTGATGGCACCTATCCTTTCATTCACCGCAGAACAGATATCCGATTACTATCAAAAAGATAAAACAGAATCAATTCATCTGCAAAAGTTTGCTGACTTAACTCCTATCTGGGAATTCTTGGCTCGTGATAAAGAGTATGAAACATTACAACTGATTTCACGAAAAATGCCACTTAAAGTTAGTCCATATCATGGCCCGATTGAACTTTTTGTTAAATCTGAAAAAAGAAGATTATCTTCTGAGCAAGAATCAGCATGGCATTTACTTAAAAAAATTCGTTCAACATTGTTAAAAGCGATAGAATTAAAACGTGAGCAGGGTGTGGTGAAAGATTCGTTGGAAGCGCTACTGGTGGTCTATTTTGATCCAAATGCACCATTTGCCAAACCATTGCATAGTTTTTTTAAAGAACTTGAGGATGCCAATGAAAGTGTCGAAGACTTTTTCAAAGAATTTTTAATTGTCTCTGACTTTGATGTTGTTAGTCGTCCTGATAATTTACAAGAATCAGAACTTGAGGGATTGTATGTTCGTGTGGAAAAAGCTCCCGGCAATAAATGCCCCCGTTGTTGGCAATGGGATGTTACAGATCACCCTGATTTACTCTGCAAGCGATGTCAAAAATTACTTGAAATATAGAGTTATTTTTTATCACTAATCTCAATATCATTACCACAAACCCTTTCTTCTTACAGTTACGCTAAAGTAAAAATCAATTTTTCCGATTATTCTAATAAATCAATATTGGAGCAAATAAGAAGAGGATCTAGTTCTTCAATTAGATCTGCCAGAACATATTCTATACTTTTTCGTATGCCAGCAGAATGCTTTCAAGACAAGGTTCACTCTACTGGAGGTGCGGTTCCATTTTTGGGACAACATTTCTCAACAGCTTCGTGCGCAGTAGTGTTGTTTGTTTAAACCCATCCAATTATCCGCTGATTAGTTTCCTGAGTTTTCCCATAGGGACATTTTTAATCCCATTGAGATTGATCACGAAGTTAAACGCACCTGAAAAGTTTGACCTGATCATGATTTCAAGAGCTTCTCCTTCTGCTTTCTTGAAAATCCCTGTTCCACCAAGGACGGAAAACCTCGCAGGATTACTGCCATCGAATCCCACCAATGTCCTTCCGCGTAATTCAAGTATATTGCTATCATCTCCACCAAATTTGATGTTTAGGAAGAAAAGTCCGATCTCCGTTCCTAGATTCCCTGAAGTAGGTGAAGGGCAATTGGGGGGATTGGGGGGAGGGATGATAGTGAATGGG
>SDBS01002175.1_pt1 | contig 19700 bp, 20 predicted proteins | sample 2277091 | NCBI WGS metagenome assembly SDBS01 (sample SAMN10404972, study PRJNA504765) | marine sediment metagenome | isolation source: marine sediment core GS10_PC15, 163 cmbsf | place: Arctic Ocean: Southern Knipovich Ridge | collected 2010 | reverse complement strand
AGAGAGATTGACTCATTATCAATTTCAGTATCTTCTATTTTAATCACAGAATCTGCACCCTCTGGTATTGGTGCTCCAGTTGAAATTCTTATGCCCTCACCTTTATTAAGCGTTAAATTTGATGTCTCCCCGATTTCAATAACGCCAATTAATTTAATTTTTCTAGAGTTTTTAGGAGATGCACCAAATGAATCTTCTGCTATTATAGCGTATCCATCCATGGCAGATCTATCAAATGGAGGAATATTTAAATCACTTATTATATGTTCGGCTAATATACGATTTAGGGAATCTGAAATTTCTATTTCTTCAACAGGATTTAAGTTTATATGAGAATATAATTGCTCTAAAGCATCTTCTAATTTAGTTAATTTTGAAAAACCAATTTTTCTTAATTTTTCCATTATTTACTCCTTTTTGTTTATCATATAAACTATATGCCTTAATTCAGGAATTAATAATTTTCTAAACGCTAATTCTACTGCTTTAGGAGATCCAGGAAGTAAGAATACAGCTTTATTTTTAATTCTGCCTCCTGACGCCCTTGATAACATTGCAGAAGCTCCAATATCTTGATAGGAGAGGAATCTAAATAATTCTCCAAATCCTGTGATTTCTTTTTCTATTAATGGTTGTATGGTTTCATATGTAACATCCTTAATTGTTAAACCCGTACCGCCGCTAAATATAATCGCGTGAATAGTAGCATTATCTAATAACTTATTTAAGACATTTTTGATAGAGCTAACGTCATCGGGTACTATCTCTGTTGCCTTCAGAGAAATGTGAGGATATTCAATAAGAACCCGTTTTATTAAAGGAATAGTTTTATCTGAGGTTTCCTCCCTATTTTGAAGCTCACTATAGCGAGTTGTACTTACCACAACCAAAGCAATATTTACTATTTTGGGACCTTTTTTTTTATGTTCTTCGTGGACTTTCATGATTTAGACAACCTTTCTAAAAAAGCTAGAAGAAATATACTTCTCTTTTATCTCCTTTTTCTACTATAGATTCTAATTCTTCAATTTCAATATAACCATCTGCGTTAAATAGTGTACTTATAGCTTCTGAACCTGTTTTAATAGGAAAAATCTTTTTTACTCCATCCACTTCCTGAATTTTTACTGCTTTAAAATGATACCGTCCCGCCGTGCTATAGATTCTTTCCCCAATTTCATACTTTTTAGAAAATTTTTCTTTTAGGGGATAACCAGACATCCTCCTGATAACATTATCAATAAAGACGTAAAAACAGCTTAGTGCAGAAGTAGGATATCCTGGCAATATAAATATCATCTTACTTTCAAGTTTAGCAAAGATAATGGGTTTACCTGGTTTAATTCTTACTCCATGAACCATTATTTCAATATTTTTATACTCTTCTAGAACCAATGGTCCAAGATCACCCTCACCTTTAGAGGTCCCTCCAGAAAGAATTACAATCTCACTATTTAACAGGGCATCATCAATTATATTTTTTAATTCTTCAAAGTCGTCTCTCACTATGCCTAAAAATCTCACATTTGCTCCAGCATTTTCAATAGCGACCTTAAAAATTATTGAATTAATATCAAAAATTTTTCCAATTTCCAATTCTCTTACATCTTGAGCTACGAGTTCATTGCCTGTGCTTATTAAACTTATTTCTGGTTTCTTATAAACTGAGATTTCATTGATGCCACATGAGGCAAGAATCCCGATTGTAGCTAATGTAATTAAAGAATCCTTCTTAACCAAAATATCTCCATTCTTTACATCATGGCCTATATCAACTATATGGGTCCCTGGTGTTATGGCTTTAGATATTAAAATTCTATTTCCACTACGTTCAGAAAATTCGACCATAACTACTCCATCAGTATTATCAGGTATAGGTGCACCTGTTGCCACATATGCACATTGACCCTCTTTTAATCCATTTTGAGGTTTATCTCCCGCTTGAATAGTTTCAATTAATTCAAGGTCGATAAGGTTATCTTCTTCTGCAAGAAATGTGTCCTTCGCTATTACCGCATATCCATCCATAAGAGATTTACGAAAATGTGGAACATTAATTGGACTTTCGATATCCTTAGAAATTGTTCTATTAAAACATTCGCCAAGAGTAACTGTTTCTTCTTTGAGCTGTATTTTTGGTAAATTGTTCAAAATTTCCTTAAATTCTTCGACTTTAATCGTTTTCAAAAATTTCATTTAAGATAATTTCTCATAGTTGTTATTTTAATGTACCCATTCAGAAGTTCCATCAATAAAATCTTCTTTTTTCCAAACTGCAATTTCTTTTTTATATTTCTCCACAGTCTCTCGCAATGCTGTGAATCCTTCTTCTCGATGCGATGAGGCAACAACTACATAAACTAAATTTTCTGACAGGCTAAAATCTCCTTGGAAATGAACCAAGATGACATCAATTATTCCATCTTTTTTTTTTATTTCTTCACAAATTTTTTCAATACTTTTGTTGGCCATTTCAATATACGCATCTATTTTTAATCCTTTCACGGGTTTACCATTATTTGAGGTTTTCCTTACGATACCTGTAAAAGTAAGAATTGAACCAACATCTTCAATATTATGGTGACTTTTTATAGATTTAATGATGTTTTCTAAAGTAATACTGCCTTTACTATAAATCCCAGATTTTATTTGTGGTACAATTTTATTCTTCAAATTTTCTCAGCCTCCTGAGATTGGCAGTAAAAAAGCAATTTTATCTCCATCAGATAATTCAGTCAATAATTTATTTTTAGATTTAGCCATTTCACCATTGACAGCAATAGAAACATATTTTCTTAGGTTATTCGTTTGGTCGTCCCATATCAATTTCTTAATTGAATTATATTTCAGAAAAAGTTGATCAATTAATTCTATTAAATTTGAATTATTGAGATTAAAATTTTCCTTTTCCTTCCCAGTGATATCTTTAAACTCCGCAAAATATAATAACTCAATATCCAATTTATCCCACGTTTTTATTTTATTGTTTATAATATGGTTCTCTAGAATTTACAACTTGTTTAACAATTTCTTCATATTTAAATAAAGAATAATGATTTCTTAGAGCATCCTTTACATTTTTTCCTAGATCTGAGCGAAATAAGCATCCAAAAAGATTTCCATCGCATCCTACTCGTAATTTTGTACACCCCATACAAAATTCATGACTTGGGATTACAGTTTCTATAACAGCAGAATTAGGCATAATAAAGACTTTACGATTTTGCATATTACCTCTAATCAATATTTCTTTTGCTTTTGATTCAAAATCTTTGATAATGGATTCAACATCTAAATGATATTTTTCGTAAAAATCACCGTTTCCTTCAAGTGTATCAGATATTTTATGTAACTCAATTAATTGCAAAATATATCCTTTTTTCGCACAAAAATCAATCATATCCTCTAATTCACTATTATTAATCCCCTTTAATAAGACAAAATTCACCTTTATTTGATCAAATCCAACTTCCCTTGCTTTCTCCAATCCTTTAAGAACATTATCTAGGGAATCTGAACCGTATATACTTTTATAAATTTCTGGTTTCAAAGAACCAAGAGAAACGTTAATTCTATTTAAACCGGCATTATTCAGTTTTTCTGCATTTTCATAAAGTAAAAATCCATTTGTAGTCATAGAAATATCTTTATAGAGTCCTAAATCAGAGATACCTTTAATAATTTGGACAATATTATCCCTGCATAAGGGTTCGCCTCCAGTTAATTTGATTCTGGTAACATGTAAAATCTGAGCTAATATCATGCTCAGTTTAATAATTTCTTCAACACTAAGTTCTGCAGTTTTCGGGATAAATCCTTCATTATCGCAATAAATGCAATTATAATTACATTTTGAAGTGACCGAAAATCTAATGTGTTTTATTTCTCTATTGCAGTTATCTTTCATTTTTTACTTTGTCATTACTTTTTTTATTTTTTCATCTACTTTTATCTCAGAAATTAATGTTGAAGGATATTGTCCTTTATCATTTTTTTCGTACATTTTAACAACATCCCAAATATTTAAGAGTGCAACATTCACTCCGGTTAGAGCTTCCATTTCAACTCCTGTTTTGGCAATACTCTTTACGATGCAAGTAACCTTAATTGTATTTTCATCAAATATCTCGATATCAACAGAAACACTTGTGATTGGAATTGAATGACAAAGAGGAATTAAATCTGGCACTTTTTTCACCGCATTAATAGCCGATATTCTAGCGATTGTGATTACATCGCCTTTTTGTAACTCTTTTTTCTTAATCTTATCTATCGTTTCTTTTTTTAGGGTGATCCTACCCGATGCTTGAGCAATTCTAATGATTGCGTCTTTTTCAGAAATATCTATCATATTTATTTTTTTTAGGAGGTTATACGTTTGAACTTTCTATACATATCGATATAAATTAGTTAAACTCTTGATTATTTTAAAAATTTGCTCTAAATTTACTTCCATGTTTATTTCTTTATAGTTTTAAATTATAAACATTTAACGTCAGTAGCTTTAAAATTGATATACACTGCTGTATTAAGTTTTATGTTAAGTTTTTCTAGAGATGCTTTTGTAATAGATACTAAAAACTTCTCGGAGTTACAAGCAACAATTAAATGACAAATATTGCCTAAATCTCTAATCTGATCTATCTTTCCTTTAAATGAATTCCGCGTGCTTACATTAGCAGGAGGATCTTTAGAGATAATTATACTTTCTGGTCGGATACACACTTTTACTAACCCTTCTATTTGAGTAGAACTTGTAATTGTTAAATCATTGATCTTAATTAGACTTAATCCCGTTTCTTGTTCATTCTCTGCTAATCCCGAGAAAATATTTTCGAAACCGACGAATTGTGCTGTGAATTCATCTTTTGGTGATGTGAAAATAATTTCCGGCGTATTTACTTGAGATATTTTTCCGTTATTTAATACTGCTATTCGGTCTGCATATTTAATAGCTTCTAAAGGATCATGAGTACTTAAAATAATTGTTTTTTCTTTATCTTGCTTCAGTTCGGTAATTAAATCATCCAATAGGGTAACATTCTTGAGATCTAAATTAGCCGATACTTCGTCTAATAAATATATATCTGAGGGTAAAACAAAATTCATAGCTATTGCAACCCGTTGAATTTCACCGCCCGATAAAGATCTAGCGTTTTTATTTGCTAATCCTTTTAAACCAATGAATTCTAAAATTTCTTTTACCTTAGAAAGTATTTCTTCTCTTTCTAATCCTCGAACTTTTAACCCATAAGCAATATTATTCGCTACTGAAGTATTTAATACTAATGGCTTTTGCCTAACAAATGAGAATTTTCTTCTAAACGAGACAGCTTCCTTCCTAGAAAGATTTGTAATATCCTTCCCTTTGAAAAATATATTTCCTTCAGTTGGATTTTCAAGCAATCCTAAAATTCGTAATAGAGTCGTTTTACCGCTGCCATTAGGACCAATGATAGTAAAACACTCCCCCTTTTTAATTGATAAGCTGATATCTGATAAAACTTTGAGTTCAACGTTATCTCCCTTATAAAACGTTTTTGAAATCTTTTGGAGATTAATCAATTTCATATTATTCATTTTTAGTTTGTAGGTGTGTTAGTGTGTAATTTAAAATAAATGTAATAATAATTAGAACAAGACCTAATGCAATTGCCATACCGAATTCTCCCATTCGTGTTTGGAGAACTATTGCAGTTGTAAAAGTTCTTGTATGCCACCGAATATTTCCACCGACAATCATTACTGCTCCTACTTCAGATAAAGCTTGACCAAAGGCCACTACAATCCCAGCAATAATTGATTTTTTGGATTCTTTAATTAATTCCCACCACAATTGACCCTCCGTGCTTCCTAAAGATTGTACAGTTTCTTTTAACGCCGGATCTACACTTTCAATAGCTGCTTTTGTAGTTCCAACTATTATGGGTAATGCTAGGAAAAACTGAGCAACAATCATTGCAGTAGTTGTGTAAAGCAAACCAGCACTGCCAAGAGGTCCACTTCTCGATAATAATAAGAATATAATAAGCCCCATAACAACTGGAGGAAATCCCATAAATGTGTTAATTAAATTTGATATAGTTTTCTTAGCTCGAAATTCTCGTAGACCCAAATATGATCCAAGTGGTAATGCAATAATGGTAGCTAGAAATGTAGCTGACCCTGAAACGCGGATTGAAAGGAAAATTATTTCCCATATTTCTTGATCAAACGTAACTATCAAAATAAACGCTTGAATAAAACCCTGTACTAATTCATCTGCCAAATTAATTCACTTTTAATTCTTTTAATTTCAACTTAATTTTTTGATTTATTTATTTTTATATTATCATAGAAAAGATTGAGTTATTAAGGATGCATCCGATGATGGACCTTTATATTCTCCATTAAGATCTTTCCAATATTCAATTTCTTTTTCGGTAGTACTACAATCATTAATTTCATCACAAATACCAAATAATGGTTTGAATAGTTTTTCACCATTTTTTCTAAAATCTCCAATTAATTCTTGTCCTTCTTTAGAAACTAGAAAAGCTACAAAGGTTTTAGCATATTCATATTTAACATTTGGATTTACTTCAGGATTAACTAATATGGCGCCATAAGGATTAAGCAAAATTTCTTCTCCACTCACTAATTCGGTTAAATCTACATTATCTTTTGAAGCAAGCCAGGTACCTCTGTCTATTAATGTATATCCATCATTATCATCAGCAGTAGTTAAAGTATTTCCCATACCCGCGCCAGTTTCTAAATACCATTCATGTTTAGATGGATCTGGAGTAAAACTAATTTTTTTCCACAATTTTAATTCTTTAGTGTGTGTTCCTGAATTGTCTCCTCTTGAGTAGAACTTAACCTTACCTGCTTCACCAGCTTTTTTTAGCTTAGACATTGCTGCTGAAATATTTTTTTCATTTATTCCTGCAGGATCTGATGAGGGCCCTACAATAATAAAGTCATTATACATAACACAAACACGATGAATGCCATATCCGTTATCAACAAATTCATCCTCTAGCGATCTTGCATGTACCAGTAGAACATCGGCATCACCTTTTTCTCCCGTTTCTAAAGCCTGACCTGTTCCAACAGATAAAACTTCAACAAAGATGCCGTATTTTTCTTCAAATTCAGGAATTATATCATCTAATAAACCAGAATCGTATGTAGAAGTCGTAGTAGCTAGAATTATACGGTTTTGTGCTTGTACATATTCTAGAATAACAAAAGAGCCAATAAAACCAGTCATAAGTAACATAGATGTAATAATTAGGGTTTTATTTCTTCTTGTATTGAAGGAAATTTTTATTTCTTCTTCGGTATCTGATGTTGATTTATTTTTTTTCATTTTAATTATTTTTAACAGAAGATCACCGATATGTATCAATATGCCGATCGTATAAATACCATAAAATTTGAAAATATATAAATTTTTTTATGAAAATTTAACATAAAATATTAAAGGAAAATATGATAAAAGTGTCAAAGAATCAATTATACCATATTTAAATACATCATAGCAAAATAATTACAATTCTTTAGCTATTTTCTTCAGTATCACATTCTTTCTAACGGGACTTAAATCCAACGATCTTCTCTTTATTACAATATTTAAAAATTCTATTAGATGTTCTGCGAAATAATCAAAATCGAAATGAAAATTATCATTTATTTGATAATATTTTTCTAAAAAAACGTTTATCAGCTCAATTTTATGAGTTGGTTCAAGCATTTGAAAAATCCCTGGATCTGTATCTATAAATGAACAACAAATCCATGCTAAATCTTCGATATGATTTCCATCATAAGATTCTTCAAAATCAATTCCATAAATTATTTTTTTTGAGCTATCATATATAAAATCTCTTAAACGAGTATCACCCTTATTAAATACAATGGTTTGAGAAGAATCTTTATTATCAATTATATTTTGTTTATGTAATTTAGCAAGCCATTCAGCTAACTTTTCGACACTAAGGATCATTTTATTACGAATTTTTGAATCTAATTCATCAAGAGATGTAGTATTGATTAGATTTTCGTTTATAAAATCGCATAGATTATGTCCATTAAGCTTCTTAAGGATTATGTAAGGTTTACTAAAAAAGAAAACTTTTGGAACTGCTAAGCCCTGTTTTTCTAATTTAATTAACGCATTATATTCCTTCTCGGCAAATTCTGTACGGAATAGTTTAAGAATGACCACTTTAGGAAATTTTTTAGGTTTTTCTTTGAAATTCAATTCAAAAACAATATTCTTTTTACTCGTAAGGCGCTTTAATGAAAATGGATTATTTTTATCCTGAATTTCAGGGATGTATGTACTTAAATCTTTAATTAATTTCTTCTTTACTTTATGAGGATCCATCTGGAAAAGAATAGAAAGTTAAATTATTATTAAATGGTAAAAATTGTGTTTTAACCATTATTCAAGTTATTTTAATTCACGAAGAAAGATAAACTCTTTTTTTATATATTATTAAGTTTAGCTAAAAGAGAACATGTTCAGCCAAAAGGTTATATGATTTATTAATTATTAAAAAAACAAATAAAAACAAATAATTTCTTAATTCCATGATGAGTGAAAATTTTAAATTAGGTGTATTTTATGGGACCAACCCAGATACGATTATGTTAGCGGAGAAATTTGTGGGAAACCTCATTAATACAGAAGAGTTCTGTAAGTCTTGTGAAAATTTGGAAATAAATTTAAAATGTGACAAATGCCGTGAACATTTAACGAGCTACGCAAGTTCAATTTTCTTTTATGAAAAATTAGGTGAGAATATTCCGGATTTTATAGAAGATCCTGAGGAGTATTTACCTGAAAATCTCCCTGAAGTTGATTTTTTACTTGTAGTTGGAATACATCAAGATCTTTTATCGGGCCTTCCTGATTACCTGAAAGGTAGGGGTATTAAAGCAGTTATTGTTCCAATTGAAGATCCCAAATGGGTACCCCCAGGGTTACAGACACAAGTTTTAGAAGAATTTGAAGCAAATGGAATTCAGGCAGCTTTTCCAAAACCATTTTGCGCGTTAAGTAGAGAACTGAATGAAAATAATAAAATTGGATACCATCTTACAAAAGAAAGAGATTACATTTACAAATTTATGGATTATTTTAAAATTGGTGTGCCCATTGTTTCATTTATATTAAGTAAAGATGGTAAATCAATTGAAGATACATGTGTTTTGCAAAGTGCACCATGCGGTTCTACTTATTATATCTTACAACAATTGAAAGCAAAATATATTGAAAATGGAGGGGAATTATCATTAAATGAAAAGATAAGTAAAGCCCATCACGCTTACCCTTGCAATGCTAGCATGAACGCCGATAGTATTCTAAAAGACTCAATACTTCATGTAGCAGGATATACTATAAGAAATGCTATTAGGCGAGCGTTAAATCTTGAGGAAGAAGAAGGACAAAAACTTGTTTATATTATAAAATAAAAAAACTTCATTCCAGATCATTCAGTTGTTTTTTAAAATATTCACTCACGTTAATTAATTTCTTGAATTTGTCATCTGAATCAATAGAATCAATAGCTAATTTATAAATTTTCATAAACTCTAAAAGAATTACTCTTTCATCCTCAGTTTGTGATCTCCAGTTATCTAAACCATGTCTAAGGTCTAAAAACTCAAGAAATTCAGTAAAAGTTAATATTTTAATATGATCTTTAAATTTAATATTGCTTGAAAACTGAATAATTTGTTCTATATTTTGAACTGTGCATTTTTTTTCTTTTTCTTCAATCAATAATACAATAACTAAGAATCTTTCTTTATCTTGATAATTTTTAAAAAATTTCTTTATAATAAATTTTCTTGAAATTGAAAAAGTAAAATCAATAGCAATTTCTTTTATATAATTTGGAAAAAATATAATATTCTGGTTAAGTTCAATATTCTCCTTGAAATTTCGATTTCTATCAATGAATATGTCAATTTGATGTCTTGTATTTGAACTTATAGAGTGTTCATAATCCACATTACAATTTTTTAATAAAATAGATTTAATTGTAAGTAATTCAAAAATTGGATGGCAAACTGTTCCGATTGCAGTTTTTCTCTCTCTACAATGAAGACACCATACCTTCTGCTGTAACCGAGACGCGTCACTAGAGAAAATATGATTTCGAATACATCTTATTCTTAAGGGAACTTTTAAAGGCTTGCATTTTTTAATTTTTCTCAATTCTTCAAGTTGTTTTTGATTTTTCGGGTATTCAAGGATACCTCCCATATCTCTAACCATATTATCTATTATTTTAATGTTATATTTTATTTTCTTAATATGACTACACTTTAAACAACCTTCTGTATCTTTAAGTAATTTTTGTTGTAGTCTATGAGCATTCGTTAAAAGGGGATGCCTTAATCTACACTCAATTTCTAAAGGCACTTTATTTGGGGCAAAATTATGTTTTTTTACAAGAGCATCAAGTTGCTTTTGGTTTTTTGGATATTTCAAAATCCAATTCTTCATATTTACAAGTTTTCTTATCGCGTTTATATTATATTTGATCTTATCCTCGTCTGCACATTTCCTACAGCCTCCCGTCCTTCGTTGTAAATTAAAAGCATTAGTGAAGAATTTATGTTCTCTATTGCATTCGACATATAGAGGTACTCTAGCAGGTCCACATTTATGTTTGTCTCTTAACTTATCAAACTTAATTTGATTCTTGGGTGAGATCAGTTTCCAATTCCTTTCTGTTATCATTTTCTCAACCGTTTTAAAATCATATTCAAAGGGGTGTTGAGGTAACCATTTATCTACTTTTATGGAGGGATTTATCTCATTTAAAATAATAATGTACTTTTTGATTACATCATAAAGATATCTTTTATTCAATCCTGTTAATGCATGTAATGAATTACGGAGATCCTTAAAATCGACACATTTAAGGAGTGCTAAAACAATAACTTGCATGCATCTTTTAGCTTGAAGTCTATTCGATTTAATATCTTTTATATTTGATTCAGAAAAAAGATTGTTAAATACATTCCTGTTAAGAATCTTTTTGATAATTTCATTTTTATTGACATCAATTTCACATAGATACGATGAATACTCATCAAAATTATTGTGGTTGACACTAATAGAGTTTTTAATATAACTTATTAGTATTTGACAAAAAGGAATTAATTTTTCAACTTCAAGAAAAAAAGCAGATTTAACTTTAGTATTAGCTTCAGAATTAATTTTTTTGTAAGAATTTTTAAATTTATGAGATTTTTTTAAATTCAAATCATTATTTTCAATATTAGGGGTATAGGGGTTCATTTTGTAATATTAACACAATTTTTTGATTTAATACATAATAATAATAAATTAGTTCTATTTTAAAAAAAATTTAAAATCGATTTAATATTAAAAAACACGCAAGGATATTTAAGATAAAGTAGAGAACCGAATTAATAAATTATTGGGAATTTAATATACAATTATCTACTCAAGATAAATTTATATTAGACTTCTTTTGAAAAAGCATCATGTTCAAGATAGAAAGATTGATTTTTAATTTCTCTCCACGTACCTTCAAAACTATAGGTATACCATTTCACATAACCATTTAGCAGATTTAAATTAATTAAATTAAATTGACCTCATCAATATTATGATATTTCAATATCATAATTGAAGTATTGAAATTACATTTATTTAGTTAGATTTTCTTTATAATTACAATGGATACTAAAAAAATCAAGCTTGTTAAAAAAGTTATAATCAAAAATCCCAAGCTTCGTTCAATAAGGAATAATTTAAGAACTATTATTAAGTTAGCTGTCATCAATGAGTATAAACGATTGCGTAGCTTATATGGTTTATATCTCGAAAAACAGATGAAGTTGTACGCACTTAACCCATCAAAAACACTCACACCATCTCAAGAAAAGCGTGTTAAGTTATTGCTCCATAAGGAAGAATATTTAACCATCACATTTGCCAACTCTATTTGCGCCTGCGCGAGTAAGCGGGTTATTAACGATAACGATATTAAAGGAGATCGGGTGCGAGTAAGTGTGATCTCTGAGTTTGAAGAAAACATGGTACCACATATGGGAGCTCGATATACACTTGAAGAAAAGTGGTATTCTCTTCAGTACTATCAAGAGAGCCATAGTTCTTTTGAAAAAATTTCTAGAGTAATGCAAGAACGCATAAGAAGGCATCCAGGTCCGGTCATTACCCCTCAAGGATTATACCAACTTGGTCTTAAGACATTGAATGAATATGGTTTCGCATAGGTTTCGTTTGTGGTTTTATCCGTTATTTCTTTTTTTCAACATCTACTGCAATTAACAGAGAAGGAATATAATGCATTTTTTCAAAAATTATTATAAGAAGGCCAAAAATTAGTTTATATAGTCAAATAAAATTTATTTTAACTTTTTTATTACTCATTTTATATTTAATACATTAACTTAGGTTTTCTTGGAAAAAGAGGGATGTTCAAGAAAGAAGGATTCATTTTTAATTTCTTTCCAGTTACCTTCAAAAATATAAGTATACAATTCAAGAGATCCACATTGTAGAGTAAAATTAACTAAATCAAATTACTGCGATACTTCAATTATGATATTGAAATATAAATAGGAACTTTTTGAATGATAATATTTTAGGATTGAATAATTTGAATTATTTTTTTAATAACCTCATTAATTTTTTCATCTTTTAGCATTCCAACTTTATAGAGTATGATGTTACTATCTGCTGTGAAAATGCGATTTGGTCTAATATTGCTCTTTTTTTTAAGAGTTCCTTTTTTAAAATCACGATCAATTAATTCAATAGTATATTTATCAGATATACTTTGACTTGTAATTTGGCATAAGATTAGATCATCACCTGTTAATTCAGCAATTACCAAGGCAGGCCTGCGTTTCGATTGAGACAAATCAGAAAATGGAAAAGGAACTACGACTATATCTCCTTTTACAAATCTTGCCATGCCTCATCTTCCTCGGGTTGAAGCCAATCCTTTTTTAAACTAGATTCACTCATTAAAGCTGTTTCTAATTTTTGTTTGATCAATTTTTCTTTAAGAAAATTGATGTAATCTAAAATTTCATCCAAGACTTTCTCTGGAACTTTTTCTAGTTCTGCAATAATCGTGTCTTTTTTTGACATATTAATCACCTAATGTAATAAATAAAATCAAGATTTTAAATGAAACTAAAAATAAAATAAAGGATATTATAAAAAATTTAAATTGAAATGTTAGAATGAATATGAGATATTTTTTCATTTAAAATCTATCTATAAATTTTTTGTTTCAATATGATGAAGAATTAAAGCTCTTAACTTAGATTTGCTTAGAAAAAGAAGGGTGTTCAAGATAAAATGATTCATTTTTAATTTCTCTCCAATTACCTTCAAAAATGTAGGTATACCAATTTATATATCCACTATGGAGATTTAAATTGCGTCCTTTAATTCTTTATATTAATTTCTTACAATGATTAATATTTAGTTAGCTCAATTATTAATGTTTTACTTTAGTGTCCCTCCTATTTGATAAAAGTTTACAAAAAAAAAGTCACATAAAGATATTTTAACATTCATCTTTAATCGTTAGGGTGTTAGGTTATAACAAATAAAAAATTGTTGATATATTCGATTAAAGAATATTTTTGCAAGAGCGGAATTTTATAGGATATAAATATCAACTTTTTAAGACCTCTAGTGTAATTATTAATTGGTGATGATAAATTAGTCATGGAGGATGTTCACATGGTATATGTAATTTCGAGGATGAATTTGAAGAAGAAGAATCATTCTTCGATGGGCATTTCTGGTACTTTATAATCCCAGCTGCAATATTATTAGCAATTTCAATTTTCTTAGAATTTACTACTGAAGAAGTAATTCTTTCTCAAATTATTGCGATATCATCTATGTTTTTATCTAGTTATGGTGTTGTTAAAGAGGGGATAGAAGATGTAAAAAATAAAAGGATAACTGCTAATATCTTGATGATAATTGCTGCGATAGCATCATTTTTCATACTGCATGGACAAGAAGGTGCTACCGCAATATTATTATATGCAATTGCTGAAAGACTCGAAGAAATGACTACAGATAAATCGAGAAATGCTATAAAAGAATTATTAGAACTAGCTCCAGATGATGCTTTATTAAAAACTGCTGAAGGCTATAAATTGGTACCTGCTCTAGATGTAAAAGAAGGAGATATTATAGGGATAAAACCAGCAATGAAAGCTCCGTTGGATGGGATAGTTATTAAAGGTAATTCATATTTTAATGAGAGTGCTATAACAGGCGAGTCTGTTCCGGTTTTTAAAGAAGAGGGGGCAGAAATATTTGCCGCAAGTATTAATAGTGATGCCTTTATTGATGTGGAGGTAACTAGAGAAAGTGGAAATACCATTGTAGCTCAGATTGCCAAAACCATTAGTGACGCTCAGAAAAACAAATCGATGAATGAAAAGTTTATTGAGAAATTTGCCAAATATTATACACCTATTATATTAGTAGCCGCTATACTAGTTATGGTTATTCCACCTTTATTCTTTAATTTGGATTTTAACGAATGGTTTTATCGAGGACTAATTCTTTTAGTAGTCTCTTGTCCTTGTGCTTTGACATTATCAACTCCACTCGCAAATATTTCAGCCTTGACTAAATTAGCAAGGGAAGGTGTATTAGTTAAAGGAAATCGATTCATTGAAAAAGTAGATGAAATTGAAGTATTTGCATTTGACAAGACTGGCACCTTAACGGAAGGAAATCTTAAAGTTTTTGACGTAATACCTTATAATGTAAAAGAAGAAGAGGTCTTAAGTATTGCTTCTAGTTTAGAGGCACTTTCTGAACATCCAATTGCAAAAGCTATAGTTGATCAAGCAAAACAAAGGAATATTTCATTGCTTTCAGTAGATGACTTTGAAATACTAAGAGGAAAAGGCATTAAAGGGAAAATAAATGGGGAATTATTTAAAGTCGGGAGTCAAAATTATTTTGAAGAATTACAATATAAATTACCCCAAGAGGAATTAGAACAAATAGAAAATGATGGAACAATTCCTATTTTGCTAGGCAACAATGATCGTTTATTAGGAATTATAACAATTAGAGATGTTTTAAGAGTTTCTGCTCCTATTTTAGTTGATGGGTTGAAAAAACGCGGATATGATTCAGTATTAATTTCAGGAGACAATCAAACTGTTTGCAATACAATAGGAGCATGTTTGGATATTACTGAAGCTCGCGGAGAACTTTTACCAGATCAGAAACTCCAAGAAATCGAAAATTTAAAGTCAAAGTATAAGGCTGTAGCAATGGTAGGAGATGGTATTAATGATGCTCCAGCACTTGCACTTTCTGATTTAGGTATAGCAATTGGCGCATCTGCTACTGATCTTACATTAGAAACTGCAGATGTCATAATAATGAACGATGATCTCACAAAGTTATTAGAATTTATTGACATTTCTAAGAAAACGAATAAAATTATCAAACAAAATATTTGGACGTCTATCATAGTTAAAGTGTCATTCGCAATCTTAACTGTGATTGGTTTGATGACTTTGTGGCTGGCAGTCGGCATTGGTGATATGGGAGTCTCACTCCTCGTTATGCTTAATAGCATGACTATTTTTAGATATAAGAAAAAATTTAAAGAGATTTCACATGAGGGTTTAGAAAATGAGGCGCAGGTGTTAATCTGTGATTCGTGTAACACAAAGAAGATCATCCCTCAACACCACGGACGAGATATGCTTCAAGAAGGTGAAAAATTAGTTTGCTGGAGAAAATTATTGAATAGTGACGCTATGGAACCTTGTGAAGAAGAATTACCTCTTTTTTGTCCTAATTGCGAAAGTACACTAGAACTAAGCGAAAATTAAAACATTATCTCTTTAATTTTATCTACTTATTTTTAAATATAATTATAAAGATAGGGAAGAAAACATTTCTTCTTTACGAAAAATTATTTAATACGTTTCTCTTTTTCTAAATTTAATATACTTTATTAGGAAAAGATGATAGAATGTCAGAAAATTTATGGTACAAGGTTGCTCAAAGGTTTATGAAGGCAGGAAGTCTGCCGTTTCCTATCAATGACACAATTATTGGTATTTTGAAGATGGTTATTACAGAAGAGCAAGCGAAATTCCTTGTTTTACTGAGAAAATCTTCATATAATCTAGAACAAATCAAATCCTTGACGAACATGAATGATGTAGCCTTGAATAAAATGATTAAAGATCTTAATCACAGCGGAGCGCTCACCGCAATTCCAAGTATAAGTACTGGAGTAATGGTCTATCGTATCGTACCATTTTTCCCTGGGATGCTTGAATTTACCCTTATGCGAGGAGAAACAAATGAAAACACTAAAAAAATCGCAAAGTTATGGCAAAAGTTCTTTGATGAGACGGTTAAACTCACTCAAACGAACTATGATTTAGTAGTAAAATCACTTAAAGATAGGCGCTCTGTAGATAGAGTTCTTCCGGTTGAACAAGAAATTGAGGTACAAGAAGAGAAAATAATCCCGATCGTTGAAATGTCAAAAATCATCGAGAATTATGATACTATTGCTCTTACTACCTGTTATTGTAGACATCAGAAAGATTTGATTGGCAATCCATGTAAAACAACGAATCTAAGAAAAAATTGTTTTAGTTTTGGAAGGTCTGCTGAATTTCTTATTAGAGAAAACTTTGGTGAGAAAATCTCAAAAGAGGATGTGTTACGAATTATGAAAGAGAGCGAAGATGCGGGTTTAGTTCATAAGGCTTTCCATAATGGATTAGATCCCACGCGGGAGATCGAGGGTATCTGTCAATGCTGCAAATGTTGCTGTGGAACTTTTAGTACCCATTATGCTGGGGGCGCTCCTTTATTGAGCCAAACATCTTATTTGGCTAAGATAATTGAAGAGAATTGCGTTGCATGTGGTACATGCGTCGAAAAATGTAATGCAGAGGCAATAGAATTAGAAGGTAGAGCTGTAGTTGACGAAGAGAGATGCATAGGATGCGGATTATGTGCTTATCACTGCCCCGAGAAAGCAATAAAAATGGAAAGGACAGGTCCTAGAAATGTTTTTGTGCCTCCCCCGAAGTTAGAGAATTATTAATTAAATGTATACAATCTCTTTTTCACTTTTTTTTAATTTTAAAAAATATATTAAACTTCCCTATATTTTTGCATTAATATTGTAGTATTATCTAAGAATTAAGTGGTGTAATATTTTATTATATAAAGTTTAAATTTAATGAATAATTATTCAAATTATAATAAATAAATTTAGGGAATAAAAATATGAGTAAAATAGTTGGAATTCCGGCAAATGGACCAGAATTATCAGATAGTATATCTGAGCACTTCGGACACAGCAATTACTTTGTAGGAGTTGAGATTGATGATGGAAATACATTTAAAAAAGTATTTTCGATTGCTAATAGTGGTCATACAAGCTGCATGGAACCTGTTATTAATATGAAAAACAGAAATGTAACAGACATGATTATCGGTGGTATCGGAGGAAGACCTTTTATGGGTTTTCTAGAGGTTGGAATCAATCTTTATGAAGGTTCTTTGGGGAAATCAATTAAAGATAATATAGATATCTTATTGAAAGGCCAATTAAAGGGATTAGGAGGGCCAAGTTGTACTAATTCTGGGAACTGCCATCATGAATAATTATTTTTAAAATTTTATTTTTTTAATTTCTGCAATAATTTTGTAGAGTGAACTTTTTTTAGTATTTATTTAATATCCTTCTATTTCCAATCTTTTTAAAAAGTTATAAAAATTTCTTGTTATTATCTTAAATTACCTAATATCATTTTTTAAATGACAAAAACGGGTGCTATTATCGTAAGTTCTTTTTTATTGCGGGAGTTGCCAAGTCTGGTCAAAGGCGCTGGACTCAGAATCCAGTCTTATAGAAGTTCGGGGGTTCAAATCCCCCTTCCCGCATTTATTTATGATATAACACAAATAATAATATATTAACTGAAACTAACTAGTTATAAAAAAATATAGTTTAAAAATTTCCAATGCCAAATGAAAATAAATCTTCTGACAATAACGAATCAATAGAACAAGATAAACCTAATCCAAAAGGAAAAGGTGTTTTAATATTTAAATTAGATGTTGAGTTGGAAGATTTTAAGGAAATCTCTTATGAAAATGATTTACCTCCCAAACAATTCTTAAATCATAATAGAATACTCTTATTTGTCGACCCAGAACATTCGAGAATTTATATTTGGGAAGGAAGCAATGTTACAGTAAGAATGAAGTTTCTCTCTGCCCAGTTAGCATCAAAAGTACGAGATCAGTATGGTATAGATTACAGTATTACTACTGTTGATGATGGTGATGAGACACTTGATTTCAAACAGTTTTTGGCTTAATATTTATTAGCTATTTAAAACATAAATATAATATATTATTAAGAATTAAGTAGGGATTTATGTATGCCAAATAATGACGATGATGACGAAGGAAAGGAAAGAAAGAAATTTGAATTACCCGAGATAGAAGTGGAGAAACTTAGAGTATACCAGTTCAATGATAAATTAGGGGATTTCGAAGAATTAGAAATCGCAGAAGACTTCCCATTATACGAATTATTCGATTCTGATTTCATATTGCTAGTTGTTGATCCAACTTCTTATCGTGTGTGGTTGTGGCATGGAGCAAATACTACAACCCGCATGAAATTTATTGCTGCTAAAATCGCCCCCAAAATAAGAGATCGTTATGGAATTGCTTATAAAATAACTGCTGTTGATGAAGGTAATGAAACAACGGGATTTAAGATAAGTTCTGGATTAGAAAAAGCAACTGATTATGAAGAAGCACCAAAGGGACCTATTTACGATGAAGGGTTAGAAGCTGAAGAAATGCTTAAGTCATTACCACGAGAAAAGATTGTACTAATCTTGGAAAAAACAGGAATTCCGGAAGGCTATAAAAGAAAGATGGTAATTGTAAAGAATCAGATCTATGGATATAAGGAGTATGATAGAAATTATATGGGCTCTGTAATTAAAGAAAAAAAATTATTTCTCTTGAAGGAAGAAGTTCCTGATGGCCCCTATTTAGCTGAGAATTATGTTCCTAGAATTCTGTTTTCTTATAATAACGTTGTTTTGACAGAACTACTTGAAAAAAATACTAATGGAATTAAACCTAAAGAAGACAATTAAGATTATGAGCCATGTGAGAAGAAAACCAAGTCGACATCCCGGTCGGGTTGTTCGGAGAAAAAAGAAAAAGCCATGGCTAGCATATTTTGTTATTATACTTCTATTTCTTAGTCTTATTGTTGGTATAATTCTTGTTATCATCGCGGCACCCTAAAAAGGATAAATTAAATAATGTCACTACCTTTAAACCTATAAATACGTTGCATACGAGAATAGACTGATTTGAAGTTTAAAAATGTTGATCTCATTTTTTTAGTTTTATTTTGTGCTCTTACTATTATTTCTCTGGACTTTTTAATTAATACGAGCCATCAGGAGTTAATTAAAAACCTTTCTAAATATGAACAATTTCAAAATTTAACTACAGGACTTATAATAACTTTTTGGGTTTGTGTTGTAGGAAATTTATTACCGGTCCCCACACCCTATACTTGGGTAGTATGCTACAGTTCTTTACCCTTTATTAAACAGAATCTTTTTATTCC
>SDBS01002174.1_pt1 | contig 19707 bp, 13 predicted proteins | sample 2277091 | NCBI WGS metagenome assembly SDBS01 (sample SAMN10404972, study PRJNA504765) | marine sediment metagenome | isolation source: marine sediment core GS10_PC15, 163 cmbsf | place: Arctic Ocean: Southern Knipovich Ridge | collected 2010 | reverse complement strand
GCATTAACGGGCGCACTCTCTCTTCTTACCCGACCCGATGCACTTCTCTTCCTATTGCCCATCGTGATGGATAGATCGTGGTCGTGGATACGAAAAAAACCTGAGCGTCCAAGCTGGCTTGAAGTCGGTGTATTCTTCGTGCCCATCGTCATTTGGGTCATTATTGGTACCCACGCATATGGAACCCCAATTCCACACAGCGTCATGGCGAAAGTTAACGCATACGTCCTGTCCCCCGAAGCAGGGTTGATCCGATTTCTCCAACATTACGGGACACCGTTTCTAGGGCATCTAACATTTGGAAATACCTGGATCGGAATTGGCCTCATACTCTTTACAGCCCTATACGCCCTGGGATCAATCACAATCTTGAAAACGAAAATCCATGCATGGCCCATCATGATTTATCCGATCGTCTATCTCCTCGCCTTTTCTATCGCGAACCCGCTCATCTTTCGCTGGTACCTTGTACCTCCCCTACCCGTACTTTTTCTCGGCATTTTCGCAGGAACCACACGGTTGTTTGATGATTTGAAATTGCCCGTCTTGAACTATGCCTTCATTGCTGCTGCGTTCCTGATGACGCTGAATGGATGGCAGATACGTCCCGAGCATGGCCCTGATCGACCAGCACCTGGAATGGCATACATCAAACTCGAGTTGCTCTATCAAGAAGCTGCCAGCATCTTAACTGAACGCAATCTGACGAACGAAACCATCGCAGCAGGCGATATCGGCGCAATCGGCTACTTCACAAAAGCACATGTGCTTGACACGATCGGTTTAATTTCCCCTGTCTCTCTCAAGTACTACCCACTCCCCGATTCTTTTTACACAATTAACTATGCCATCCCGCCCGATCTTATACTGGACCAAATGCCTGAATACGTCGTCATTTTGGAGGTTTATGGCAGAAACGGACTGCTCATAAATGAAAGTTTTCTAGATTCATATCGTTTGTTTCATAAGATTCCGACAGACATTTACGGCAGTGACGGCTTACTCATCTTCGAAAGATCCGCTTCATGAAGTCGAAAAAAGTTGTGCTCGCACTTGTCATCCTTTTCATTCTCTACTCAGTTTACATTTTTCTTGGGGTGAAGTCAGTCCCGTTCCATCCAGACGAGAGTTCGCTCCTTTATCAATCCCGTGATCTCGAAAAAGCAATTTCTGAACCTGCTGCTCTTTTTTGGTCCGACACCCCGACAAACGCGTATGATCAAACTTATAGATTACTAAATGCGCCCCTGGCCAAATACATCATTGGCATTGGACGGCTAGGTGCGGGATATGGTGCCGAATCGGTATCTGTGGACTGGGATTGGGGACATTCCTGGGACGAAAATGCCCAACAGGGTGCCTTGCCTCCTGAGCGCTTGCTACTAGGTAGCAGGCTCGCAGTGGCTTTATTCCTCCCGATGAGCATTATATTAATTTACATCGCGGCTCAATCTATTGGCGGTGTTACGAATGGTATTTTGGCAGCGCTCCTGCTTGCACTCAATACGCTGGTGCTCCTGCATACACGCAGGGCAATGGCCGAGGGTGTGCTGTTGTTCGGTGTTTGTCTTGCCATAGTTGGAGTTCTGTATGCAGATCGGCGCCCGTGGCTCGATGGGCTTGGCATGGGTCTGGCGATAAGCGCGAAGTATTCAGCGTTGGCACTGCTCCCCGCTGGCCTGGTTGCAGTTCTCTGGGGATCGAGTTTGGACCGTCGTCAAATACTCAAGAAATTGAGCATCTTTATACTCACATTTTCACTGGTCGTAATCGTACTTCATCCTCTTCTTTGGCGTTCACCTGTAAGAGCGGTTAAGGAAATGGTCCATGCCCGTACAGATTTTATCTCCTCACAAGTGACAACGCTCCAAGCACACAACCCAGAACAGCTCCTGGATTCCCCCGGAAAGAAATTGGGCGTCATGCTATACACAGTGTTTCTCGGAGCTCCCCAATTCGAGGAGGTGGGAAATTACTCCAGCATCCTGGCGGATGAGATTGATGCCTATTTAAACACCTTTGGGAACAATCTCCTTGGCGGTCCGATCTGGGGAGGGATCTTGCTGTTTTTCACATTGTTGGGCGTAATCGTAGGGGTGAGTAAAGCCAGAGATAAAGACTCAGAACACCAACGCAGAGGAATCATCCTGCTCATTTTCATGTCGGTCTGCCAAGCGGGGGCTTTGCTCATCCTCAATCCCCTCCCCTACCAACGATACTATCTCCCCTTAATCCCCTTTGTATGTCTCTGGGCTGCCCTTGGAATAAGTACATCCTCCACAATTATCAAAAAAGCCGTTCAACGCTCGAACGGCTAATCAAACTTGCTATGAGTCCAGCTACTCCTTGAGATAATCTACGAGGATTCGACGGTGAGATGGATGGCGAAGACGGCTCAACGCTTGGGCTTCAATTTGTCGAACCCTCTCCCGAGTTACCCCCATCTTCCTGCCAACTTCTTCCAATGTATAGCTTTGTCCATCGAGGAGACCATAGCGAAGCTGCAAGATGCGCACTTCACGAGGCGGCAATGAACCGAGGACATCCTGCAGTTGCTCCCTTAACAAATTCTGTGTGACAGTCGTGGTCGGGGCAGGCGATTCTTTGTCCTCAATAAAATCCCCCAATATCGAATCTTCATCCTCATCTGTGGGTGTCTCTAACGAGATGGGTCGACGAGCAACCTGGATCATATTCTCTACTTTTTTAGGTGTCACATCGAGAGCCTCTGCGAGCTCATCCGTCGTTGGGCTTCGACCCAATTTTTGTGTCAGCTGATGTGACACCCTGAGCAATTTGTTAATTTGATCTCCCATGTGCACAGGAACACGGATTGTGCGACCCTGATCTGCAATTGCTCGCGTCACTGCCTGTCGGATCCACCACGTCGCATATGTGGAGAACTTGTGTCCGCGCCTGTAGTCAAACTTCTTTGCGGCCCGGATCAAGCCGATATTCCCCTCTTGAATGAGGTCAAGAAAAGGGACTCCACGACCCATGTATTTTTTCGCGACGCTTATGACCAGTCTTGAATTCGCCGTGATGAGATGCTCCCGAGCCGCCCAACCATCTTCAATTAGGAGCTGCTTCTCACGGCGATCTTTGATGCTAATATTTTCACTCGCAAGCGCTTCTCGGGCAATCCTTCCTCGCTCGATGCGTTTCGCAAGCGAAACTTCTTCTTCTGCAGTCAATAGGGGAACACGACCGACTTCTTTCAGGTAGAGACCGACGGTATCATCCGTGTCCACGGTGGCTAAGTAATTATCTTCAATAGCAGCTCCAACCGCATTGCCGCTATCGGCTGGACTTTCACTCGAAGTTTCGGCGTCAACTTTTCCATCCAGGACATTGAGGCCAGCACTCAAGAGTGCCGCATAAGTATCCTCCAATTGATCCATATCTCGCTCGACTTCGGGAAAAACCTTGAGAATTTCATCGATCGTGACGTAGCCACGTTCCTTCCCGAGTTCGACCAATTGCGCGATTGCGGGATTCTCTTGCTCGGCAGCAATCGCAGCTTCCTTTAACTCCTCAGACATACCAACCTTAACTTCGGGTTCGCTCTGCCCATTATTACCGTTCTTGACTACATTTTTTCGTTTTGCCAACGTTTCTACCTCGTTATCAGCTTACAGTTAATTTTAACCACAAACAAGTACGGATTACGGGTTATTTCAATTCATTTGTGAAGATGTTATATGACAAGAGTATATATATGTGGGGAATTGGATAGGTTATCGGATAATCAAAAGAGATAACGGCGTTTCGCATGCCACCATTCAAGTCTGAGTACCTGCTTCTCCCCGTCCTTCCTTCTGGTCGTTCTGATTCATCGTGAGTATCTAGTTTTACCAGGCAATGCTCCCACAGACGAACAAAAAGCACTGCCTCCGCAACTTACTTGGCGGCATGTGCTCCACCTGACAAATAAGCACCGTTCGCAAAACACTATACAAAATTGGACCACTAATGTCAATAAGCAGTTGAGAAGAAACGCCTGTTTTTCCAATTCCTCACACTTGTTCAATACTTGGCTTGACAGAGCACATTACCCCACTGTAAAATCTCATCTCTTCCTTGGTAGGATTGGCTAAATCAAGAAAGTCAGCCCCTAATAAGGAATAAGAGATCGGCCTGGAGAACAAATTCTCATCTCCCACACTCGAATTCGTGAAAGATCATCGCACCCTCACTCAGGCTGTGGAAATCGGGTCGCTCTTTCCCGTTCGTGTATACTCCGTCAGTGGTCCATCGCCCTGTTATAGGGCGATGGTTACAGCGGTCTTGACGATACAAATTGATCTATTCACCATCCATGGAGGTTAACCTGGTACCAAAATAAATTGTAACTTGAGTCAACTTCATCCACTTGCAGGCTTATATCGGATTACATATAGAAGGAGAGAGAGCTTAAAAATGAGTGAATTATCACAACTTGAACAGACGATGTTATGGGGCGTGGTTGTCGTGGCTATCATCAGCCTGCTCTATGCCCTCTGGCTCTGGCGCGATACGATTAGCCATGATAAGGGCACCAAGGAAATGCAGGAGGTTTGGCAAGCGATCAAGGAAGGCGCCCAGGGTTATTTGCGCCGTCAGCTTCGCACGATCGTACTGACTGTGTTGGCTTTGAGCGTCGTCCTATTCCTGAGCGTTTTCGTAATTCCGCCATCTGAAGAAGCCGTAAATAAATTCGGAGAAAACGCGGTCATCGCAGTCGCGGTCGGCCGCACTTTTGCTTTTTTCCTGGGAGCCGCATTTTCAACCATCGTTGGTCAACTCGGTATGCGCGTGGCAATCGAAGGGAATATCCGCGTATCCGCTGAAGCGGTTAAGGAAAACTATAACGGCGCACTGACGATTGCCTACCGCGCTGGAACGTTCACGGGAATGTTAACCGACGGCCTTGGTTTATTGGGAGGCACACTCATCTTCATGTGGTTCGGCAGGGCAGCGCCTGGTGTACTCCTGGGGTTCGGATTAGGCGGGACGCTCGTGGCATTGTTCATGCGCATCGGTGGTGGGATTTACACGAAAGCCGCTGACGTTGGGGCCGATCTCGTCGGAAAGGTAGAACACGATTTGCCAGAGGATGATCCCCGTAATGCGGGCGTCATCGCCGATCTCGTTGGGGACAACGTCGGTGACTGTGCAGGAATGGCAGCCGATATCTTTGAGTCCTACGAGGTCACCATCGTTTCCACATTGATCCTCGGCCTCGTCTTGACGCATCTCACAGGAGAAACTTACTGGATTGTCTTTCCACTGGTCGTGCGAGCGATTGGAGTGATCTCATCCATACTCGGTACGTTCGCGGTTCCGTATTGGGAAAACTTCCCCATTAAATTCCTGCGCGCAAAAGACGCAGAAGAAGCTATGTTCCGCTCCTATGAGGTTTCGAGCTTAAACACGGTCTTTTGGGCCATGCTTGTTGGACTACTCTATGCCGGGGAATGGAAATTAGCCCTCCTCAATGCCGTGGGCGTAGGACTTGCGGTTGCGTTCAATCCGCTGACGTCGTACTTCACTTCCTACAAGAAAAAACCTGTGAAGGAAATCGTCGAATCCACCAATACGGGAACTGCTACGACAATTCTCTCCGGGTTGAGCGTCGGTATGGAGTCGAGCGTTTGGAGCGTCGTGGTGATCTGTCTCGCATTGAGTGTGAGCATGATTCTGTACATGGGCGAACCGGCGATTTTTGCACTGTACGGCGTCGCCATGGTTGGCATCGGGATGCTTTCTCATACCGGGAATAACGTCGCCATGGATTCCTTTGGACCTATCGCTGACAATGCAAACGGTATTGGCGAAATGGCTGGCGTAGGTGAAAAAGCATGGAAAATCCTGGCCGACCTAGATGCTGTCGGGAACACCACAAAAGCCATCACAAAGCAAATTGCCATCGCTTCTGCGGTCATCGCCGCTACGAGTCTGTTCTTCTCCTATGTCACCGATATCCGCATCATGCAGATTCGTCTTGGAGTCGAAGCCATTGAATTCGTCCGAATATCTACACTTGCAGGCGTAATCGGCCTGCTACTCGGAGGAACTTTGCCATTTCTCTTCTCAGCGTACAGCATCAAAGCTGTCGCCAGGGGGGCGAATCAGGTCGTGCAGGAAGTTCGACGACAGTTTCGCATCCCGGGGGTCATGGAAGGCACTGTCAAACCGGAGTATGAGAACGTTGTCAAAATCACCACCACCGCAGCGCAGAAGGAACTTCTCCCGCTTGTGGGTCTTTCCGTAGCCACTCCAATCCTTGTCGGGTTGATATTCGGAGTTGAATCACTCGGGGCTTACCTGGCCGGCGTCATCCTCGTTGGACAGCTCATGGCCGTTTTCATGGCGATCTCCGGTGGCGCTCTCGACAATGCAAAGAAGTATATTGAAGATGGAAATCTTGGGGGCAAGGGATCGCCTGCACATCGGGCTAGTGTCGAGGGTGATACATTCGGTGATCCGCTCAAGGACACGGCTGGACCAGCCCTAAACCCGATGATTAAGGTGGTCAACCTGGTGAGTTTGTTGGCCGCACCACTTATCGTTCAAGCACGCGGCTCAATAGCCGCCTGGGTTGCAATGGCAGTGATGTTTGCCATCATCATATGGGCAATTCGACAGAGCGGCCGACCCTTGGAGGTAACTGTCTTTGAGAGCGAACCCGCATCGAGTTGATCTCGCATAATCAGTCGCAGCTTGGAGAATCGAGGGGCTGTCCTTTTGGGGCAGCCCCTTCATTTTCTCGAGATACCACATTGATGTAAAATGCGGCATCATCACACATCTGACATGGCTCCAAACATGTTCTGGTCCTTGCAATATGGCAACCATATCTCATTGACACTCTGGCTCCACTGCTTCTACGCTGTATGTGAATGCAGCCGGGAGAAGATTTTGCCTTCCACATCCTGAGTTCATCTAGAAAGCTGGCATCAAACTTGCGTCCTGAGTAAGTCGAACAACGATCCCGTGGGGTCATTTGATCGGATACCTATCCATCTGCACGGCTTTGAGTTGAAAATGAATCGGACCTTCAATCGATTAGACAGTTTTGTCTTCATCAGCGACATCATCATCACCTGCATGGGGCTCTATACTGCGTCCTACCTTCGAGATGCTTTGCCCATCGGCAGACCACTCGGCGAGATCGGCGCCTCGCTCCCGGTGTTCGTCTACGCGATTGCCGTACTTTGTTGGTCGGGATCACTCCTTCTCGTTGGAGCCTATGACACCAAGCATACAGATCGCAACTGGGTTATCATCACTCGCGTAATCTTTGGCGGAGTGCTTGCCACGCTCCTTTTCGCCGGGATTCTTTTCCTCACATTCCGTGAAGTATCGCGACTGCAATTCGTGTACTTTTTCCTCATTAACCTATTTCTTCTCCTCTTCTACCGTTGGATCGTATTCGGGATCTTGCAGCCCCGTCTATCGACGCCAATCTTCGACCACACACGTGTGATCATGATTGGAGCCGGAGATCTTGCCCAGGAGGTTGTACAACAAGTCCAGACGAACCCTATCTGGGGATATGATATTGTCGGTTATATCGAGGACGATCCTGATAGACGAAAAAGAACATATAACGGCTTGGAAGTCCTTGGAACCCTCGATGACCTCCTACCCATCCTCGAAACCCATGACGTCCTCGAAATTTGGAGCACGCTTCCCCCCAATGCATACGACAAACTTCACAGCCTGGTTGCCCGACTGGAAAATTTTCCAGTACGTATCAAGGTTATCCCAGATTACTTCTCACTCGCCCTGGTAAAAGCCAAAATCGAGATGATCGGTGGATTTCCGGTAATCGGTTTACGAGAACCTGTCATCGATGGCGTAAACCGCGTGATCAAGCGTGGTTTTGACATACTCACAAGCGTCGTCCTTATAGTCCTTGCCTCACCTATGATGTTCTTCATTGCATTACTCGTCGCCATGGAGGGTTCAGGCGCGGTAATATTTCGACAGACTCGCGTCGGTGAGAATGGGGTTCTCTTCACAATGTATAAATTTCGCACCATGATCCAAAGTGAAGAGGCGCATGCTTTTCAAAGTGAAACTAAGACCACCCAGCAGCCCCTCCAGCCCAAACGGAGGGATGATCCGAGAATCTCCAAGCTTGGACACATCCTTCGAAGGTTCAGCCTCGATGAACTTCCCCAGATCTTTAATGTTCTCAAAGGTGATATGAGTCTTGTGGGTCCTCGACCAGAAATGCCGTGGCTGGTGGAGCTCTACAAACCATGGCAGAGAAAGCGGTTCGCTGTCCCTCAAGGTCTCACAGGTTGGTGGCAGATAAATGGTCGTAGCGAGAAACCGATGCACCAGAATACGGATGAGGATCTTTACTACATTTACAATTATTCACTGCTTCTAGATATCCTCATCATCATCCGCACGCCCTTCGCCGTAATCCAAGGGCGTGGAGCATTCTAGTGTCAATTTTTTTTCTTAGGGGGTGTGTGGACAGCGCATGAGTGTCGAGAAAATCGCAATTTCACTTGTTCCATCCCCGCAGCATATCCTTGCAGGTCATCCTGAGTCACCAGATCGCTTCGCGCACTTTCATCGCATATTTAACGGCCCTCTTAATAATTTTATAAGTGAGATCAACCCTGAACCGGCGCCAAGAGAGACGATTCAATTAGTCCATCCCGATAAGTACATTCGAGAAATACAAAGAGCGAGTGCCTCAGGACCAGGATTCGTAGATTATGGAGATACGTACGTCACCCAGGCCTCCTTCGAAGCTGCTCTTGAAGCCGTGGGCGGTACGTTGACCGTGATCGATGCGGTGATCCATGGAAAGTGTAAATATGGATTCGCTCTTGTCCGCCCTCCGGGTCACCATGCCGCGGCAACCCAAGCTATGGGTTTCTGTCTATTCAACAATATCGCCATCTCTGCTCGAAAACTACAAGCCGAGGGGTTCCCTAGACTCATGATCATTGATTTCGATGTGCATCACGGCAATGGCACCCAGGCTATATTTGAACCGGACGAAACTGTCCTCTATGTATCCACCCATCAATGGGGGATTTATCCCGGAACAGGTTCCTTGGATGAAAAAGGGCTTGATGACGGTGAGGGAAGTATTATCAATATCCCCCTTCCCGCCCGCTCTGGGGACACCGCATTTGCGGCAATCCTCGAGAGAATTATCTCTCCGGCGGCATATCGTTTCAAACCGGAGGCAATTCTTGTTTCAGCAGGATTTGATGCACACTGGAGAGACCCGCTCGCATCACTGCAGTTAACGACTAGGGGTTTTTACACCCTCGGGTGTGGGTTAAAAAAATTGGCTGATGCACTCTGTGAGAGCCGGATAATTTATGTACTTGAAGGTGGATATGATCCAGAGGCGCTGGCCGAAAATGTGCAAGCCATTCTCTTCTCACTTACGGAGGAAGAATACCTAGGTGACCCTTTAGGATCACCCCCTCAACCGGATACGGACGCGAATGCAATTATTGACGAAGTCATCCGCAACCACAGCTTATGAGGGATTCTTGCATGGTTTCATGTTTTTTCTTCTTCCGGCATCAATATTGCTATACATAATGTGGTAGAAAAATCTGTCTTGCGGAATCGTGTGTTGTAAGGCATACTCTCATTGATAAGGCACTGCCATGGCAGAAATATCGCTACGCGCATATGTGAAGCAAATAGACGACCTGATCGAGCGAGATCAACTCGATGAGGCGATTGCACACTCCAGACACATCCTCGAGACCTATCCCAAACATCTGGATACATACAGGCTGCTGGGAAAATCATACCTGGAAGCAAAACGCTATGGTGACGCTGCGGACATTTTCCAACGTGTCCTCTCTGCAGTGCCGGATGACTTTGTTTCGCACATTGGGATGGCGATTGTACGTGAGGATGAAGGAAATCTCGATGCGGCTATTTGGCACATGGAACGTGCGTATGAAACCAAACCAGCAAACCCGGCTATTCGACAAGAACTCAGCCGTCTGATCGGCAGGCGAGACGGTCTCGAGCCGCATAAGATTCGGCTCACGAGAGGAGCCCTTGCAAGGCAGTATGCTCAGGGCGAGCTCTACGCCCAGGCCATTGCAGAACTGAGATCTGCCCTGAAGGAAGATTCGGATCGGCCGGAATTGCAGGTCCTTCTAGCGACTATGTACTGGAAGTCGGGACAGGGTGTTGAAGCAAAGGATGTATGTACTCAGATTCTTGAACGTTTACCCTTCTGCCGTGAGGCGAACCGCATCATGGCAGCCATGCTTCAACAACAAGATAAATCTAGCGAGGCGGGTGAATACCACCGCAAGCTAGCCGCCCTGGATCCCTATGCTTCCTTTGTTGAGAATGCCGGAATCGATCCCAACACAGTCGATGCGAATTCCGTCCGAATAGAGAGGCTGGATTGGCTCCCAGGTCAGCCGCTTCAAAAGGCTGAGCCTGAGTGGGTGGCCTCTTTGGGTGTTGATTTATCCAAAGGGGAACCAGAAAAAGAACCCATTAGCAGTTCACCATCATGGCTGCAAGATGTAGAACCTTCTCCGAGTATCGGTGGTGTCACAACTCCCGCACTTGTCGGTGCTGAGGGTAATCAAATGAAAAATAATTCGGAACAAGACGATAAGGTACCAGAGTGGATGAAAGAAGCTGGATGGGAACCTTCAGATGGTGAAGTAGAAGAAGGTCCAGTCTCTTTCTCCGATGAAGAGCTAGACTCACCCCAGCCCGGTACTCCTCCAACCTCTGACGAAGGCGAGCTCGCCCCGGCAGATATCCCCAGCTGGCTGCAAGACATTGCGCCGACTGGTGCTGAAGAGGAAGTCCAAGAACCCGCAGAAGCACAAGCGGAGCCAGATCCTGGAACAGGAATGCCCGACTGGTTGGGTGAGATCGCAGAAGATGCAGAAGAGGTAACCCCTGAGCCCCCTGGAGCTCCCGAACCTGATATCGTAAAGCCGGAGCAACCAGCAGCGGAGCAAGTTGTCGCTGATCCAGATGCCCAAGGAGTTCCAACCTGGATCGAAGACGATGCACCTGGCGCAACATCGACAATCATCACATGGTTAGGCGATAAACCAGCAACCGAAGAGGAAGAGAAACCAAAAGCTGGCGTCGTTCCGGATTGGATGCAGGAAACCAGCCCTAAGGAAGTGGTCGACTCCTCGGAAGAAGAAGCAGAAGTCCCCTCCTGGCTCGAAGGAATGAGCGAAGAACCCGAAGCAGTCGAGGAAGTCGAAACCCCCTCGGCTGAAGCACCCCCCTCATGGTTGGCCGGTGTGGCTGAAGCAGCTTCACAGCAAGATGCTGCGCCCCCCATTGACTCGGGACTCCCCGCTGCGGACGCTGACGACCTGGAACGCGTGATTCCAACAGAGCCCGAGCCGACTCCAGAACCAGATTTAGAAGCGGCAAAGCCCACCCGGGAGACTCCCGATTGGCTGCGCGGTATTGCAGAACCAGATCTGGCTGTACCCGAGGAAGGCGAAGTCCCCGATTGGCTTGAAGGTATTGGCACAGATGAACTGGAAGAACCCGTAATGGCAGAAGGTGAAGCACCGGACTGGCTGAGCAGGCTCGGTGACCCTGATGATGTGGATGCCGCGGAAACGCCGGACTCTGCTCAGGAGCTGCCAGATAGCGCCATCCCTGAGCCCGAAGAAGCAGCCCCACCATCGCCTGGCGAACGCAGTATCCCAGATTGGCTTTCGGGAATTGCAGAACCGGTTGATCAAGAAGCCCCCACACCTGATCTCTCTCGTCTCGACAGCCTTGAGGAAGAACCCGTTTCGGTTGCAGATGGAGACGAAGTCCAGAAGGTGGAGATCGGAGACCGGCTCGCGGGGATCGGTTCAGATTTTGATCAACCACCTGCAGAAGCACCCGTTCCTCCTGTGGTTGAAACCATTGGAACGAGCGAGGATCAGGTTTCACCTGAAGAGGTTGATGTGGCAGATGACCTCGATGATGAAGAAGTTTTCAAGTGGCTGGAAGATCTGGCGGAACGAGACGAGGTGGCTGAGGATGCACCCGGTGTCTCCACCGATGTTCCCGTTGCAGCCAGTGAACCATCCGTTGTTGACGATGTACCACCCGATGAACCAGATGCGAGCCTGCAGTGGCTCGAGGATCTGGCCACGCAGCGCAGCGTTGAAGCCGAAGTTGATATACCTGATCTCGACTTGACTCCTGAAGTTGAGGCTCCCCCAGAACCCGCAGGGACGGAGGCTGAAGCTCCAAGCTGGCTGCACGAGATGGCTGCCCAACCGGCCGATGAAACGGTCATCTCTGAGATTGCTCCAACGGGGATGGAGAAGGAAATTAGTGCTGAGACACCACCTCAGGCTGTCGATCAAGATGTAACGCGACCTTCACAAGAAGCAGTCATCCAGGAAGAACCAGAAGTACCGGATTGGTTGAGTAATAAAGAACCTGCACAGGTCTCAGATGCACCTCCCCAGCCGCCAGCTCCCGTTCCTACAACCACACCGGAGCCCGCGATCGCACCTGAAGAACCTGTGATCGCAATCCCACCGAGTCCGGATCGTGGAGAACCCCTCCCGCCGGTGGCGCCTGAGCCAGGGAGTGTTGTAGATCAGGCCCCTGCAGAGGCGATAAGCGCTGAAAGTATTCCATCGATACCCCAACCGGAACCAGAAGTAAGCAAAGTAAGCGCGGTACCGGCTCCTGAGTATAAAGAACCTCCGACGGATGCATCCCAGCTTCTTCAGACTGCACGTCAAGCCTTGAGTGCTGGAGATGCAGGACATGCGCTATCAGAATACAAAAAGCTCATCGAGAGGAAACAGGAACTTGACACAGTAATCAACGACTTGGAGAGCGCTGTGCAGCGCTACTCAAATCTAGCGACGATGTGGCAGACACTCGGTGATGCGTATATGAAGGTGGATAGGCTATCGGATGCGATCGAAGCTTATCAAAAAGGGATGGAAGTCGCTTGATTTTAGCGCACATACGGAAGAAGACGACATGAACTCGGGAACTCCCGAGTTCATGTGTATTGGAGGTAATCTTGGAACGTACACTTGTACTCATTAAACCCGACGCAGTTCAGCGTGGATTGATCGGAGAAATAACCCGTCGTCTGGAAAATCGTGGATTAAAGATCGTAGCTGCCAGATTTCAATCCGTACCCGTTGAGCTTGCAGAAGAACACTACGCCGTGCATAAGGGCAAACCTTTCTACGAAGGTCTCATTTCTTACATCACGTCCAGCCCCGTCATGGCGATGATCTGGGAGGGGCCGGATGCCATAGCTGCGGTGCGGCAGACGATGGGCGCAACCAAACCAACCGAGGCAGCGCCAGGCTCGATCAGGCATGATTTTAGTCTCGAGGTGGGAAGAAATCTCACACATGCATCAGATGGATTGGAGACAGCCAAAACGGAGATCCAGCTTTGGTTCAGGGACGAGGAAATAACACCATGGGACCGTGATAGCGATCCCTGGATCTTTGAAAACCAGTGAAGAACCCCGCAGCAAGCTGCGGGAGTATCTTCGAAGCAAACAAATTCATAGCCCCACCTTCAAACTAACGTGATCTTAAATCCCCGTACCGCGGTCGTAGTCCTGACTGGTGCTGGAATCTCTGCCGGCAGCGGTATCCCCACGTTTCGAGACCAAAATGGGCTGTGGAATCAGTACCGACCAGAACAACTCGCAACTCCTCAAACCTTCGCGAAAAATCCGAAACTCGTCTGGGATTTTTACAATTGGCGGCGTGAAATCATCGCTGCCGCCAGGCCTAATTCCGCGCATCTCACACTAGCAGATATGGAGAGATGCATCCCGCATTTCGCACTGATCACACAGAACGTGGATGGGCTGCATGAAGACGCAGGTAATCTCGAAGTCCTGGAAATACACGGATCTATTTGGAAGATGCGTTGCAGCGTATGTGACGCAGCTTGGAGCGACAAGCAGGTACCCATTCCCGAGCTGCCCCCACGATGCAGCGCATGTGGGGAGTTCGCCCGCCCTGCAGTGGTCTGGTTTGGTGAAGCGCTCAACCCTGAAAAACTTGATGCAGCCCTCCGACTTGCATCCCAAGTGGAGGTCATGCTCGTCATAGGTACCTCCGCGCTCGTTCAGCCTGCGGCGTCACTTCCCGCGATCGCCAAAGACCATGGCGCGTATATCGTCGAAATCAACCCGCAGAGGACGTCCATTTCAGATTTCGCAGACGAAATTATCCGGGAAGATGCAACCACGGCATTAAGTTCATGGTGGGCGTTGCACAAACCAACATCTGATATTGATTAGGGATGTCTATTTTTGCGAGGCAAAATTTCACTTGAAAATATACTCAATTCTTGCTTAGGGCAAAGACTATGCCCTCCGCATAGGACTGGTTACAACGAATGGATCGGCTAACAGTCTCTCAAGCATGAAAGGGTCGGATCTTTTTTAGTTCGTTTGCCTCGGATTCTCTCGCATGAGACAGATCCCAACGCAATTGAAGATTCATCCAAAAACGTCCTGAACCATTGAGACGCTGATTGGGACTAAAACTGCTGAGAAAAACACTGAATGCAGTTCATTGGTTTATGGATCAGATTGGCTGGGACAGAGGCGGAAAGAGCCTGCATTTTCATCGTCCCAAGTTTGCATCGAATGAAAAGGGAATACTTTATAGAGATCTCAGCGAAATCATTTCTTTTCGGCGTTTCAGCGGTTCAGTCGAGACAAAAAGGACGATGCATGACATAGAATTCGAGGATGTGTCAGCCTATTGGATATGAACGAGTACATTACCATCTTTCCATAACTCTTCTAAATTGTAAAAGTCTCGCCGCATTGAAGAGAATAAGTGAAGAACGACGTCACCATAGTCATGCAGTATCCAGCCCGTCGAAGCTTCCCCTTCTATTCGATCTGCGACAAGTGCGTAGCGACCCTTGGTCTTCTTCTGTACCTCATCAGAAAGAGCACGAAGCATCCGGTCGCTTGACCCGGAACACAGGACGAAATAGTCGGTAAATGTGGATATGCCCGTGAGATCGAGGAGCAGGATATTCTCACCCTTCTTCTCATCAAGCGTATCGACGATGATTTGAGCTAATTCAATTGCTTCAGAAATATCCGTCTCCTTACCAGGTATTCTAATATCTTATTTCGCCGCATGTTTTCGCACGCATGCGAAGCAAACCATATCCTCGGATGAACTCTCCATCGATGATGTCATTTGGCATCATCAGGTCTGCATTGCACCCCACCCAGTTTTCAAGCATTGGACACTGTAAACCAATAGATAGGCTGCTCTATTCTATTATGTGAAAAAGCCAGTATCTCTGTAGCTTGCTGCAGAGATGAATGGCAAGGCGGGGGTATAGGGGCGGTACACCCAAAGGCTTTTTCCTTAGAAGAACACCGACGCAAACTGCGGTGTTCTTCACTGAAGCGTGAAGGATGCCAGGTTAGTATATACTGCTCCATCAGATCTCAAATCGCTCCTGATGAGGCAAAACTCGTCCACCTGCACGTGACCGATCGCATCAATTTCCATCTTAGAAAAGTTGTTACCGATATCCCCTGGTTTCTTTACACGGCCCACGGTTAGATGGGCGTGGTACGGTCTTGTCTCGGGCATGATCCCGAGTGGTTCTAAGGCAAGTTCTATTTCGTTCTGTAAGGCAGCTAATTCACCACTGTCTTCGCTGATCCCCACCCATATTACACGGGGCTTATGCCAATTTGGAAAACACCCCAGCCCCCCAACTGTGATTTCGAATTTGGATCTCTTGACGGCAATCGTCTCTAAGTTCTTTGTAACATTGCTTACCGATCCAGGTGATACGTCACCGATAAACTTGAGTGTGAGATGGATTGATTCGGTTTTTACCCAACGAATGCGGGCATCACCACTCGATTCTCTGAGCGATTCTATCAATAAGCTTAGTCCGTTTTTAATGTTTGCAGGGATCTCGATCGCGATGAATGTGCGAATTTTATCCGACATAGGATCATTAGGTGAATGTCATGTTAGCTCACCCCGCTAGCTCTCCGGAGGATCCGCCGCATTATACCATCTCCGTCTTCTTCCCTCTCCATGGCGATATTTGGCTATGCGAACATGTGGGTTTTTGATATCATACATACACTTCAAGTAGATGATGTGCTATCTCGATTTCCTATTGATCGGTGACCCGCTCGTAGGTAGAATGGACACATGTTAGATAAAATTCACCGGCGGGATTTCCTCATGATTGCCGGATTGAGCACTGCCGGTCTTGCACTAAAGCCCCCTCCTCCCGCGGAAGGTCAAATATCCGATGCACTCGGCCGCGTCGCCTACAGTCAAATCGGCCTTTATCCTGAACCTTCCTTCGCCTCAAAACGTTTGACATTCCTGTCTCGAGACACCTTGCTGCCGCTGCTTTCGAGCGATATATCCGACGATGGACCAGGACATAACGCTCTCTGGCACAGGGTGCCAGAAGGATATGTCCATTCTGGCAATATACAGATCGTAAGATGGGAGACTCAAGGGCCGCGTTGGGATGTGCCGGAGGAAGGGGCTATATTTGAAGTCAGCGTACCCTACACCCGGACATATCGGCTCCCAGATCCTGCTTCTTTCCCTCTCTATCGTTTGTACTACCAGTCGACGGCATGGGTGGAAGAATTGGTCCGAGGAGCGGACGGTCGCTATTGGTACCAGCTGCGAGATGACTTGCTGAACATCGTGTATTTTGCCCGTGCAGAACATTTACGCAAAGTCGAGCCTGAAGAACTTTCACCGCTGTCGCCGGATGTCCCTGAACGAGAAAAACGATTGGAAATCTCGCTCTCCAGGCAGGAAGTGCTGGCCTATGAGCGTGATCAACTCATATTTAGAACCCGGATATCGAGCGGCATGCCCAACTCAAAACCCCGGAGAAACGGAATCCCCACTGCCACGCCAAAAGGAAATTTTTACATCGATAAAAAAATGCCCTTGCGTCACATGGGTGACGGTCGTCTGACCTCCAATTTAGAAGCCTACGAACTCCCCGGCGTACCATGGGTTTCCTACTTCCATATCACGGGTGTCGCCTTTCACGGAACCTATTGGCATAGTGATTATGGCCGGCCGCGCAGCCATGGTTGCGTGAACATGAGGCCGGAGGAAGCAAAATGGCTTTTCCGGTGGACGACTCCAGCAACCGAAGGCGAGAAGATTCTCACGACTGGATACGGTACCTCCGTGTGGGTCTATTAGCTTGAACGACGGAAACACGGATGAAAAAAAGGGCTGCCCTTTTGGGACAGGCCTTTTATGTTTCCAGGAATATGTCATTGCATAGGTCCGCCCGGAGCTGAACCTCCGGGCTCAGAGCAGAAGGGTGCTGCGCACCCTGATACCAGTCCAAAGGGCCAGGGTAGCCCAAAGGGCCAGGACGGCCCATTGGGCTTAAGCCATGAGCCCGGCCATTCATGGTCGGGCGACGATGCAATTCTCAACTCAGAACTGGTGGTGACGAAGTGGATTGCTTCGTGAAGCCTGTCCCGAACGAGGTGAGGAAGCCACCTCCGTTCGCAATGACACAGTCGATGCTTCACTTTAAATCAAACGTTATTCTGATTCCCTTTTACCCGATCGAGCAGATCAGGCAATTTTCCGGTCTCGCTGTAGCCAGAAGCGCCGCGGCGCATCGCCCGCCGTCCCTCCTCGTCGCTCAATGCATCCGCGAGCACAAAGACCTCAATCTCGAGGGAGAGCTGCCTCAACTGACGGATCAGCCAGTAGTCTCGCTCTTGCGCCAGCCTGGCGTTGGCGAGCACAAGCCCAATGATGACGCGCTCCGCGAGCGCCAGGGCTTCTTCCGCGCTTCGAGCTTCCACAACGGCATAACCATGTGCCTGGAGCATCAAGATCATATTCTCACGAAGCACATCATCGGGTTCAACCACGAGCACACGGGCTGTGGGACGTAATTCTGTATTCAACACCGCTCTTACAGTTGCAAGCATGGCGCCGGTGCCTTCTGGGCGCACTAAGAAATTCGCTGTCCCCATCTTAACTCTACCTTCGGGATCGCTCGTGGCTGTAAGGAATAAGACCGGAATATTCTGTGTTCTACGATCCTTCTTCAGCAACATGGCTACGTCGAGGGCGCCAGGCTCACGAGCCTGAAGATCGAGGATAATGAGATCGATGTCCTCCTTCTGGGCGAGGGTCAGGATGTCGCTTATTCCCGGCGCAGCGGTAACACTATATCCCGCCTCTACGAGTTCACTCGTAAGGAGCTCAAGGATAGCGTAGTCCTCGACATAGACCAGAAGGGAGTTGCTTATCTGGTTTCCTTCGGGAATCCGAGTTTCCACAGCTTTATAGAGCGAACTTAGATCAGCAAGGCTTGAGGACGCGGCGCTCAGCGGGAGTGCGAAGAAGATGCGAAACTCAGTCTCGTCGGTCTCCACACCCAGTCCACCACCCAGGGTTCTGATCATAGACACAAGTTCCTCCGTCGCGAGCGACGTGGATGCAACCGGCATCATCATGTTTTCATTCATGTTGTCGTCTGCAGGAAGATGTGGTTCTTGCGTTGCGGTTATCGATAGTAGAGCCCAGAAATTCGAGTTATTCTGTATCTCCCTTGTAGGAAGTAATGATTCGCTTTCTGAAGATAATTGCTCAGCCGGAAGGACCTTCGCCTGCACACGCAAGCTGCCCCGCTTGGTTGTCAGCAACGCTCGTATAAGTAGCTCTCGCAAGATAAGCAGCAGCTCATCCGGGTTCGCATTGACGGCAGGGAGATGTGCAGGGAACTCGGCGACAATGGCCACAGGCATGTCGCCAATTTCATTCGACACAGAACGTATCGCTTGCTCAATCGTGGATTGGAGGTGAACCGCACCCGATTCGCGATTAGTCAACGCCTTCTCCTACAAACGCTGAGGATGAAGTAGCCTGCCCCCCAGGTCTGTATGTCTAATTTACATGGTAAATACGGGTTGATAACTTTCAACTGCCTAACAAAATTGTCACGGTCATTGTAGAATGCCCGTCATGGAAGTTCAAGTGGCTGTTGCGAAGGTGGGAAAGTATGCGACCTCCGAGAGTGGCGATTCCCTCGAGATGATCGAACGCCCCGAAGGGGGTTTGTCCTTCGTCCTCGTGGATGGACAACGTTCGGGAAAAGCTGCAAAGAATATCTCCATTGTCGTAGCCCGGAAAGCCATCAGCCTCCTGGCTGAAGGTGTTCGAGACGGCGCCGCCGCAAGAGCCGCATCCGATTATCTCTACACCTACCGTTCCGGTAAGGTCTCGGCAACCCTCAATATCCTCTCGATCGATCTGGCCAGTAAGACCATCGTCATCACTCGCAACAACCCTGACCCGGTCATATTAATCCGAGCCGGTGAAATTCAACTTCTGGATACGCCTACCGATCCCGTGGGGATTCGAAGAGGCACTCGACCCGATATCACGGAAATATCCATAGAAGAAAATATGACCATCATCGTCTACACTGACGGTCTGACGCATGCAGGCGATCGCCGTGGTACGCCCATGGATGTGCCAGGTTCCATTGAAGAGCTTCTGCGCCAAGGAACCCCCAATCCGGAAAAATGGGCCGATCAACTCCTCGAGCAAGCCCTCGATCTTGATGAGGGGCGGCCTACAGATGACATCAGTATTCTTGTGGCCGCAACGCTGCCATCTTCAGGAGATGACTCGAGGCGTCTTCATATCCGCATGCCCATCTGAG
>SDBS01002173.1_pt1 | contig 19721 bp, 23 predicted proteins | sample 2277091 | NCBI WGS metagenome assembly SDBS01 (sample SAMN10404972, study PRJNA504765) | marine sediment metagenome | isolation source: marine sediment core GS10_PC15, 163 cmbsf | place: Arctic Ocean: Southern Knipovich Ridge | collected 2010 | reverse complement strand
TTCAGAAAACACAGCAAAAATCCCCATTGTTGCGCTCACGGCTCATGATAGTGATAAAACAAAACAAGATTGCCGGGTTTGCGGTATGCAGGATTATATTACAAAGCCACTGGGTGTTTTAAAAATGGATCGTATTTTTCAAAAATGGCTTCATCAAACAGTTGATCATGGGAAAAAAGAGGAAAACAAAAACACAGAAGAAGATAAAATTATTGATTTTGAACTCGGTGCTAAATTAGTTGGTGGTGATATTAACAAAGCCAAAGAAATGCTGAAATTTCTGATTGATATGTTGCCTGATTATAAAAAACAGCTTGAAGAAAATTTCAAAAATGGTAATTTTGAAGAGTTGAAAAATGTATCGCACAAACTTAAAGGTGCAACGGCTTATTGTGGCGCGCCATGTTTACAAGAAGCCACAAAAACTTTGGAAGAAAAAATACGTCTTGACGGTGATCTGGAAAAGGATGAAATCGAGCTAGTCTATAAAAGATTATTAAAAGAAATTAACAATCTCGAAAAAGCATTTGAAAACACTCAAGATGTTTAGAGTGTATATATTCAATAAAAGCTCTGCGGTGGATTTAACGGTTGAGCTTTTAATGCCTTAATCATATTGGCAATAAGATGCTGCTGAAAATATCCTTTCGTTTTTTCAGTTTCTACTGCTGTCTCTTTTGCAGCTAATCCCGCTAATCCTAACATAAGATAGATATTTTTATGCTCGATTTTTGATGCTTCGTTAAGTTCGTTTTCTCCTTCGGTGATTTCAATCGTTTGGATTGTACCGATGACTTTGCCGACTTTGCTGACAATGTCATCTTTTGCGTTAATATTATGGATATTACGATGATAAGTTTTTCCTGCGTGAATATCAGGCAAATCACCGATGCCAGGTGAGTTAAACACAACTGCCACTTGTTCGTTTTTAGCAGCAATCAATTGTGCCAAAGCGCCGCCAAGCGAATGGCCGGTTAATTTGATAGGTACATCAGGATAATTTTCTCTCACATACCAGCGTGCTTTGTGAAAAAATACTCGAGCGGATTTGTAACTAATCGGCAATTCATCTAATACAGCCATTTTAAAATCAGAAATGTCATTAAAAGGATGTTTAAAAGGCTTTGTGCCTCGGAATGCGATGACGGCTGCAGTTACATTTCCGTCTTTGTCTTTTTTAATATAGAGCCGAGCGAAGAAGTTGCTTTGAAAGTTCGTTGTTTCGTTAATCTTATTTGGTATTGTCCATCCTTTATGTTCTAAGAATGGAGGAAGACTGTTAGGGGTTTTCCAGTGATACACAGCTTGAGATATATAAGCATATTCTAGTATTGATATATGGTTCATTGTTATGATCCTTTAGCTAATAAAACATTCAGATGTATTTTTTTAGTGTTTTTAGGAATCCACATGTCATAATTGCGCCTTATTTTGCACTCAAAATACTTTTTATTCTCATAGGTGCTCGTTCGGCAAATGCTAGTTGCCCGAAATTCCTTATTTCTTTTTGAAGCTTTGTTTTTAAAGTAAAACAAAAGATTTCTGTTTGATAAGTCATGAAAATTTGCTTTAAAATCAAAATCTTCAAATTTCCATCCACATTTTCCTTTTAGAATTTCATCAACTGGCAACTTCAAGCTATATTTATTATTAGTTTTTATTGGATACGTGAATTCTTTTGTTCGAGGTTCCGGTCCTACTTCAAGCCAATTTGTTGTTACAAAACACTTTCTATTAGAATTTTGATAGGTTGCTATTATTTTGCCAGAAATCCTCGGATCAATTTTCCCTGAAATTGTAATAAACTGTTTTGGGTTTGGATTAATGACAGGCTTATAACTATCATTTCGATGTTGCAGTATATAGGCAATAATTCCGCTGATTAAGAAAATTGCCACAATGAATATGGTTATTACAATAATCTTAATGCTGCCTCTTTGTTTAATGCTCATTCTCATGTCACGCTCCTTCCTGGATTATTGATTCAAAAACATATTCCATTTTTACATACTTCTTCACTTAATTCCTTAATTAAAGCTTTTTTGCTTTTTCCAAATCAAATCCAAAAGTCGTTGGGCTTTGCGGCTTGTTCTGACTATCGCGAGAAATATAGGTTTTTTGGATTTTAGTAAAATTCAAAGTCAGTTTTTCAAATGGATGTTCTTCGCCAAATACTGCCTCATGATAGCTACTTACAATCACATTGCTTAATTTGTATTTTGCATAAGGTGATAAAGATTGTCCCGTCGAGCAAGCATGGATCTCAACTTCAGTTAGAGCATCACCCTCACAAGCATATTGATATAAACCGGGTGTCGAAGAATCAATGTCTTTTGTGATTTCGATTTCCTGAAAGCTCGGCTTTGTGCCTTCTCGATCAGTTGTCTTACCAACGTTTGTGTTAATGTTACGCTTGACGCCATTATCCATTGATGTCAATTGTATCCAGCCTTCATAGCCTTGGCTTGTAACATTCCCTTTCATGCTATTAATTTTCATAAATAGTGCCATATATGGTTTCTCCTTTTTTAAATAATTCGTGGTGCGTAATTCTCAGAAATAAGCGAAATAAAATAAACACCTGACTGCTTCGTCATCCTCGGGAATTCCGCCGCAGGCGGAATTAACCGGGGATCCATAAATAAGTTTTTGGGTTTTTAGAATGTGAAATATAGGTTTAATAAAGAATTGGATAAATGGGGTGGGGTGAGTTTTTATAATACTCTTTTATATAAATCTTTCAATTAAAAACTTAGAAAACTTTTTCACACGATGTAACTCTGTGACCAAACGTAACAAATACGCGCAAATAAAAACGTATCAATTCAAGTTGCTCATTAAATTTTAACTTCATGGATCGATTCTTTCTTGTGGATTGTATTATTTTGATCGATATGCCGGAACCAAATGATACTTCAACATCAGTATAATCTTCAACTTTTAATAAGTCTGAAATTAATAGAGATGCTAATTCAGGGTGATTCTTAAAAACCTGTTGGAATTCATTAAGAGATATATCTTTGAAAAATTCAATACGCTGCTTACCATCGCATTCATTTAAATAAGTTAGTTCAGACTCCATCATATTTCCTCCTGCTTTAGATATTAATCGAAATGCTTATTTACTTCCTAACTATTCCTCGAATTAAATTAATAAATTCATTTGCATTAGGATGTCCTTTTCTTTTAGCCAATTTAAAAAACGTCATGGCAAATCCAAGTTTATCTGCATTAAATGCCTCTATGCCCATTTTTAAAATAGCTTCTTGCTCGCCTCGTCTTAAACCGGCTAATAATTTATTATTAAAATTGAAGGCATATTGTTTTTGATTAATCACAATTTGTTGGCTATTCATCTTGATCCTCCTGATCCATCAGCGGATTATTTGCACTAGATTGAAAAATTTCTTCACGATGAACTGAAACGTGTTTCGGCGCTTCAATGCCTAAGCGAACTTTTTTGCCTTGTAGTGCCAAAATGACAATTGTAATGTCGTTTCCGATCATTATTTTTTCGCCTATTTTTCTGGATAAAATTAACATGATGATAATCTCCTTTTCGTATTAGATTGATGAAATGCTCCATGCGTGATAGAAGGGTGAGTTGAGAGTTGTTGTGATTTTGCGTAGATTGCTAGGGCCAATAACCTGTTAAATAACAAAACCTGCCATATCAATCCAATAAAGTTGTTCATCACTTTCCTCACTTTTACTTGTGAGGGCATAGCCAAATCGCCGTGTTTTTGTTATTATTTTTGTGAGGCTTATGTCCTCACGTGTTTTAGTCGACACGTTTACTAAAAGCCAGCATTCTTTTCCGGATTCGCTGGCTTTTTATTCTAATATTTTCAATGTTTCTCATTTTCTTGTCTATGGCGAGTGCCAACTCGCTATTGACTCATTACTTAAATCTTATTTTAAGGCTCATTTTTTTATTTGCAGGCCTAAATTATACTAGCTCGCGAGTGGTGAAATGTCAACCCGTATTTCACCATATTTGGCAATACGCCGTATTTCATTTTGGCCCATTTGCAATATCTATTTGATTTATAATAGAATAACCATGCTATAATTGTCTTAGATGGCTTATGGTTTTTTTAAAAATGATGTATATTGTTAAGCAGGAAACATAAATAGTCGCCAAATTTGAAAGCAATACCATGAAGTTAAAATCAGATATCGTGCCTAATAGCCCAGAGTCTAGAGGTAAACGAATTAAATATATTAGAGTTAATTTGCTCGATATTTCTCGTCGAAAATTATGCGAAGGCTCTACCATTGGCGTGGCTACTCTCAAAGGTTGGGAGGTTGGTCTAGGCGGTGGCGTTTCTAAAACGGGCGCAGAAAAATTAATCAACCGGCTTAAAGAATTCAATATAAATTGTTCAATAAATTGGATTCTACATGGCCTCGGCACTGAACCTAGAGTTGATACTTACATAATACAAAGTAACGAGGAAAAACAAATTATTGACGAACTATTGCTGTTTAGACGGCAAGAAAATTCAATTGATGCCCAAATTGTTGATGACAGCATGATCCCATCATTTTACCCTGGAAATTATGTTGCCGGCATTATTGCACAGAACACTGAAATCTGTATTGAAAAAAAGTGTATTGTTATAACTGACAACAATGAAAAACTAGTTAGGATTCTGGTACGCGGTGACAAACCTGAAAATTATACACTTCTTTGTGAAAACACCGAAACAGAGCTAGTGCAACCAATCATAAAAAACATCAAGATTATTGCAGCAGCCCCCATTATTTTTATTAGAAGAAAAAACCCTGAACGAACGTTATGATCGATTGACATAAGAAATAAGCTTGTCCCAATCCACCAAATTATCCGTCTTATCAGTAATGACACTGTAATAGTTAGTGTTATTTAATATTATGGCATCAAACAAGTAGTTGTTCCACTGTTTAACAGGTTTTTTCATGTCGTGAGTCGATAGCAAAAATAACAACTTACTGCGATCTTTTAAAGCTGATTGAATCTCTTGATTTGCATCATAGCCAAGAACAATTTCCGAAAATCGTGCAAAATCATCATCGTTGCGCACAATCAACCAAGTTGGCTTTCCATTTTCATCTAAAAAAAGAAAACTACCTGAGGTGTCAATTAAATAATGTTCTACCGCATGTGAAGATTGTTTGACTTTACTAAAAACAGCGTTGTATTCTGGCGAACTTAGTAGTGCTTTTACTTTAGGATTAATGCTATTTACAATGGTTTGTGATAAATGATCAAAATACTTAACCTGCATTTCTTTTATTGCTTCCAGTAATTCTTCATTAAGCTTTGAATCTGTTTTTAAAATAAATTTATCGATTATTCCTTCATTAAAAGCTTTAATCGCGATTGATTGATCAGCTGCAGCTGTCAACATAATTTTTAAGACAGGCTTATCATGAATGGAGCGACAAAAATCAACCCCATTTTCTCCTGGCATATCGTAATCCACGACAACCACCGATAAATAACGAAATCGCTTAGCCTCGTAAATGAAATTTATGATATTGGCAAGCTCCAGATCAACCAAGCGATCTGTGATAGTATCGGTGTCTTCATCATCTAATTCTGTCATCAACAAGGCATTAAAATTCTCATTACTAGTTGCGATAATTTTCCTAGCTTGATTAGTATTGGTCATGGTGATGCAATCAAATATGGGAGAAAAATCCATTTCAATAGTTTGTAGAAAATTGATATTATCATCCAAAAAAAGTACTTTGGTAGGATGATAAAAACATGTTGGTTTAAGATGAGCTTCCATAAAATTTATAACCTTTTCCTTGTTCGCCCTCAATCTGGTTAATCCATTGTAACAACATTTCACATTGATCAACTATAGTTTTCATTGATTTTTGAGCAATATCCAGCTGTTTAGGTGTGGCAATTTCCGAGAAATTGTCTTGCCGACAACGTAGTATTAATCGTTCTATGATTGGTTCCAAGCTTTTGGCGGTCCTTTTTATAACAACTATTGCATTGTTAGCATCATGGTATATTCCAGGCTGACTTTTCATATAACTTAATCCCTTTTATTGGAGACAAAATATAACATGTTTTATTAAAATATGTTATATTTTTGTGCCCAATATTTCAACAGGCTGATATCCGTCCTCGGCAGCACAACAGCATTAATAAGCCAAGGCTTTAACCTAAAAGACATAAAATGACTTCAAGAAAAATCCAAAGTACAATACGCTACTTACTGACCGGTCAAAAGTCAAATATCACCTTTTTAAGGAACCCAGTATGCCAATTTATGATTTAACAATTGAAATATCGCCAAAAACAATAGTTTTTCCCGGCGACCCTATATTTAGCTCAGAAACACTTATGGACGTTGGAAAAGGGAATCCCTACACTTTGCGGCATTTTCACTTCGGTAATCATACTGGCACTCATATTGACTTTCCAGCCCATGTAATCAAGGGTGGAAAGTGTAGCAGTGACTTCCCGCTCGAATATCTTATGGGCAAAGGTCGCATCGTTGAGATTTCAGATAATGGACACGTCACAATTGAACATATCGAAGAGGCAGGAATTAAGCGTGATGAAATCGTATTTTTCAAAACAAATAATACTAGGCAAGGCCTGCATAGTAAAGCTTATACAAAAGAATTTGTTGCCATTGAAGCTGATGCGGCGAGAGTTTTAGCAGAGATTGGCGTTAAAATAGTTGGTATTGATTATTTAAGCGTTGATCGTTATGAAGATGAAAGTTTATCAACACATAAAGCATTACTCAGTAACGATATTCTTGTTATTGAAAACGCGAGCTTAGCCGATATTCCAGCAGGCGAATATTTCATATCTATTGCCCCACTCAAAGTTAACGCAGCAGACGGGTTGCCAGTAAGAATAACAGCATGCACTGAATCTATTTTTGGAAATTGTACGCACAGAAAAGCTTTTGAAGAAAAAGAAGAAGCAATCGAAAATAAACAACAAGAGATAGCTAATAGCTTTAATATGGAGTAAAGAAATGACCTCGCGCAAAATACCTTATATTTTTCTAAGCCTCATTGTTTTTTGGGTGATTTATACAATCCTTTATGGCATTTCTAAAAATATTTCTTTTTTGCATGGCCTAACCGGCTATCTTGCATTTGTTGGAGAAACTGGTCTTGATGTTATTTGCGTTATTGTTAGTTGGCATTTAGTCAAAGCCACCAAAGGAAACGCTAAAATATTTTTTACACTTTTATTTATTTCATTTATTTTTAGTGCTCTATCTGATGGTGCTTATAATATTATTCTTAACATCTACGGTAATTATCATTTTCAACCGCTGATAGAAAGCATATTTGACTTTCCTTTTTTACTTTTTCTTATTCTTCAATTAGCAGCTTGGTTTCTTATGTTCTTGGTGGTGAAGAATCAAGAAAAACCTCACTTTAAAGCTATTTTTTATATTCCATTGATTATAAGTTGCTTAACAATATTGTTTGTTTTTATTTTTGTGCCCGTATGGCAAATCAAGTACGCATCAACTATAGGATTTTATATGCTGGCTGACACGTTTGTCGAACTGCTAGCCTTCGTTTTTATAACAATATGTTTGGGCGCAAGCATTAATAAAAATCTATTGTTAATGGCGATTGGTTTTATGCTTGTGATAGCATCTGATTTTATTATCCGATTCAGCGAGGTATCACGCCTTCTTTTCCCAGGTAGCCCCCTTGAGACGATTTGGGTTTTAGGTTTAATTTTCATGGCCTATGGTTTATACAAATTCAAAAGTGATCCTAACATCAATCAACCTAAAAAATGGGTTTGTGGTTGGAATAGCATACAATTACAAAGCTGTTTTTGGGGGTTCAGTTTGTGTGTTACTTCCTTAATAGTTTTTTTTCTTATTAACTCTATCTTTTCTATGTACGGACAACGTATCCTACCAGAACCGTTGCTTCAAAATATTCCATCTATTCTCATTCTTTTTTCAATTTTGAGTGTTATTATAAGCAATTTAATGGCTTATCAGTTAAGTAAGCCTTTTAGTCAGCTAGAAAGCCTTGTAGATCGTTATACGGGTAAGGACTATGAAAAAAAATTACCTAAACCAAATGATTATTCCATTACTGAATTTAAACGACTGGAAGCTTGTTTAATCACAGGACTAAAAGCAATTCGCGATAAAACCGCCGCTGAAAAAATATTAACTAAAACCGCTCTCCAGGTTTCTAAAGAAGTTCGCGCACCGTTGAATGCTCTGAAAATACTTTCTACCGATATTGACGAACTTAAAGGAAAAAAGCGTCAGTTAATACAAACCTCAATAAACGAAATTACCGTAATAACTAATTCACTTATACATCAGTTTGAGCGGCCAACAGACCAAATACTCAATGAAAGATCACAAGAAGATATGGTAAATAAACAAATCGTACTAGTAGATGATAACGTGCCTTTGACGCTCACTTGGGAGATGGCCGCAGAGGAGGCCAACATTAAATTATCAGTTTATCTCACTAGTCCAGAATTGTTAGATAACTTGGCACAGTATGACAAAAACACATTTTTTTATATTGACATTAACTTGGGCGATCACTGTGGTATAGAGTTATCCAAAACTTTATTTGAAAAAGGTTATAAAAATTTATATCTAATCACCGGCAGAAAAATGGAAGATTATCCGAACGTAGATTGGGTGAATGGTATTCTTGGTATAGAGTCACCTTTTTAACCTCATTGTGCGGTCATGCCTCCATCTATAGGAATGAGGGCTCCCGTTATGTAAGAAGCCTCATCCGACATAAGAAACGTTACAACGCTTGCTACTTCCTCGGGCTTTCCTAATCGTTTTAAAGGCGATTCTTCTGATAAAATCCGATAAATCTCTTGTTCATCAATGCCCTTTTCTTTGGCCCTAAACGAAATCGCATTTCGCGTGAGTGGCGTATCAATTGTACCTGGGCAAACACAATTAACACGGATACCATAAGGCGCATAATCAATTGCCAAACTTTTGGTGAATTGCCCAATTGCGCCTTTTGTCGCCCCATAAGCAGTGCTGCTAGACTTCGCGATTAAGGTCTGATCAGAGCCCATTAAAACAATACTTCCTTGACAAGCCTTTTGCATGACCGGTAGCACACGCTTAATACAGTTGAATACCGCCTTAAAGTTAATATCCATTATTTCATTAAGTGCTTCTAAGGAAGTATCCTCAATAGATCCCATGCTGTAAACGCCAGCACAACAAAACAATCCGTCAATTTGCCCTTCTTGATGAATAATTTCTTTGATTATCTTTTCAACACCTTTGTAATTGGTAAGATCAATGTGATGGTATGCTGTCCCAGCCGGGGCTTGTGAAACCGGCATTTTATCCAAACAGTAGACAGTCGCGCCTTCTTGGAGAAATCGCTTGGCCGTTGCTCGGCCTATGCCTGATGCGCCGCCTGTGACTATGGCAACCTTATTTTTAAATTTCAAAATGTTCTCCACCGGCAAAATATGGTTTTGGATTATCCAAAATAATAGTATTATGACGCAACTAACTTATTGGGGTATATAAAATGAAGAAATTACTTTTGTCGACCAACAGCAAAGTTATTGTCACTTTTGCTATAATTTTATTGAGCATTTTCTTAACCAGCATAGATTATGCCAAGCCTGAAAGTTGTATAAAAGTGGGCGTAATAGGTGAATTTTCAGAACCTACTAGTGGTTATACGCGCTTTTTTGGACGGGATACCTATGATGGCGCCTCTATCGCCGTACAACAACTGAATAAGAACAGTAATCGTTGTTTTAAATTAATTCAAATAGAAACAAATAATGAGTTAGCAGATATAGTGCCGCTTGTTCAAATGTATGCTAAAAAAGACGTACGCTTTTTTATGGGTCTGGGATTATCAGCACAAGCCAACGTTTCTATTCCCGCCTTGGCACAAACTCATTCATTATTAATTTCACCAACTGCCTCAAGTGATAAACTGAAAAAAGGCAATCGCATTATCAGTTTTTTTCCTTCTCAAAGAAAAGTTGCAATCGCTATTGTTAATTATTTGCTTAAACATAAAATTAATAAAATTGACATCATTTACTGTGAAGATCGTGACTACAGCACAGAGATGGCTAAGACTTTTGAAGCAATATTTACAAAGGCTGGTGGAACGATTGAAAGCATCATGCCCGTTAATTCTAATTTAATTTCATTACAGCAATATGCGTCGGTTTTAAAAAAATTAGATGATGGCTGCGTGTTTATTCCCATGAGCGGCCTCAATGCAGCTAAAACTATTCTCGAATTAGAACGCTTAGGCATAAATAACAACATTATTGGTTCTGATTCCTGGGCTACCTATGCAGGATCAATTAAAAAATTGATTAACCGTTTCGTCACAAATAGAACGGTTCGAGCTACTATTCCAGTCATGTACCATTCAGATGTAGATACTAAAGTTAACCAAGTTTTTGTCAAACAATTTAAAGTAAAATATGATTCACCCCCTGTTGACATGGCAGCATTTAGCTATGATGGAATTCGGTTGCTTGGCAAAATGTTAGATAAATGTAACCAAGCACAGCTTAGAAACAATCCGATACGATGTTTAAAAAAGGCTTTGCCTTTTAAATCAACAACGGGCACGATCGAAGGAAAAAATGGTATATATTTAGCCCGGCCTATTATGATGGAACATATTGTTATGGGTAAACAATGAGTAAAAATAAACGCACAACACTTTCGTTTTTTATTGATGGGTTTGTGCGCCTATTTATCGGAAGCGCATTAGTTATATTGTTTTTTGATATAGGTATTACTATCTATCAATTATCAAATATAAAGCCGATTGTTAAAACCAGGTACCACAAGCTCATTAGAGATCACCGAAGTTTATTTTTAAATCAAATAGCATTAAATCAAACAGATGCGTTATTAAAAGATATGAATTTTCTACGAAGCGAGCTGGGCGTTGATAAAATCACGGTTCAATATAAAAGCAGACAAGGCGAGAAAACCATTACAACTGACCGAGTTAACAATTTTTCGTCATCTGTGTTAATGGTTGCCAAAATCTTGAATCAACTCAAGCTACTGAAACCATACAAGCTAATGCTCACGAGTGATTTTGGAAATATTAAAGCAAACGTCACCGTTTTTTATAGCAAGGAGTTAACTAAAATTAGTATTCTTCCTCTAATAATTTCAGCGCTACTTTTATACCTGATTGCTTTAATACCGATTGGCATTATTTTCTTATTATTATTTAAACGTATTAACAAGATTTTAGTTAAGCCATTACATTTGCTTACTGGCGCCTTGAGTTCAAAAACGTCTGAAAAAATAAGATTCTTATCAGACACAACAACAACTTCAGAAATTGATCAGCTAATCTCTGCCAGCGAAGGTTATATCGAAGCAAAACTCAAAAGTGCACAAGCATTAAACGCTCTCGCCGCACAAGTTGCTCATGATATTCGATCCACTTTATACTCATTAGAAATGGCTGCAAAAGATTTAACAGGATTGTCCGAAAATAAAAGAATTCTTATTCGTGAGGCCACTAATCATATCAAAGAAACAATACATAACCTTGAAGAAGATTATCTGCAAGATGAGCAATCGCACAATAAGCTTGAAACGGTTTTGTTAATGAAAATAGTTAATTATGTTCTAGAAGAAAAAAAAGAGATTTTGACGCGAGGTATTCGATTGCTCTATCAGTTTGATACGTTTGCATATACTGCGTTTATTCGTGTTATTCCACAAGAACTAACGCGGGTTTTATCTAATCTTTTAAACAATGCCATTGAAGCATCGAAGGACGGTAGTGTGATTAGTTTGTCCATTATACCTAATAAATCATTTGTACGTATTATTATATCAGATACCGGGCATGGTATATCAGATGACAAACTTGATACGATCTTCAATCAAGGCGTAACTTATAATAAAAAGGATGGTAGGGGTTTGGGCCTTTATCATGCAAGAAATAACATTCAACGCTGGAACGGCAAAATCACTATTGATTCCGCTGTCAATCAAGGCACTAAAGTTATCATTGATTTACCAGCTCAACGCACACAAGATTGGTTTGCCCCGGGTTTTTCCTTGCTTAAGGGGATGCCAGTCATTATTGTTGATGATGCCAAAGAGGTTCATGCTTCTTGGAAAGAACGCTTCGCATCTGTTTTTGGAGATAATCAACCAATGATCACCTCTTTTTATTCGCCAAATTTGTTTCTTAGTTGGTATGAAAATAACAAACCAAAACAGGCTTTATACTTAATAGATTACGAGTATGGCAAACATGATAAAACAGGGGTTGATATCATTAATCTAATGGATCAAAACGACTTTAAATTTTTAGTTACTAGCCGCTCTAATCAAGAAAACATACATCATGCTTGTGCTGATGTTGGCGTAAAAATCATTCCAAAATTTTTTATTAATCATATTCCTATTTCTATTGTAGACAAGAGTCCTTATCTTATTATCATAGAGCCGTCTAAGAGCCTTATAGTTGCTTATAAGCATCGCGCAGAAGTTAAAAAAAGACAGCTAATTTGTTATGAAAGCTTAGAGCGCTTTATGTGTGATGCTAAGTTATTTTCTGAAGCAAGGCTGTATATTGCTGAGGAATTGTTGACAAATGTTAACATCAATCAACTTTTTACAGGGTTAGATAATTATTTGATATTTATTACATCATACGGACCAAATGAGCCACATTTATCTAAACATGTTCAGGTTGTCGAATACGTTACTAAGGAGTTTAATTTTGAGTAAAATAATTGTAAATAGAAATATAAGTATTGCTGTCATCGGCGCAATGACGGAAGAAATAGATGCCATCAAGCAATCAATGAGTAATATTAATGAAATCAATCTCCACGGAAAGATATTTTATGAAGGAAAATTAAATGGCAAAGCTTTAGTTCTTACCCAGTCGGGAGTTGGTAAAGTATCCTCAACGATTTCTGTCAGCCTTTTAAAATCATTCTACAACATTGATAGTTTGATTTTTACTGGGATCGCTGGAGCAACAAATCCATCATTGAACGTTGGTGATATTGTCGTGTCAAATAAGCTTTTTCAGCACGATATGGATTCTCGACCTAATTTTCCTGTTTACGAAGTTCCTTATCTCGGACAAGCAATATTTTCTGCCGACAAAGCGCTTTCTGAAAAGGCAATAAAAGCAATTAATCACTTGCTTCAAGATGATGTTTTCATCTCATCTCTTAATGCAACATCTTGTAATATAACTCGTCCAAAGTGTCTTTGCGGTATCATTGGTAGCGGTGATCAATTTATTACAGACTCAAATAAAGTTGAGAAAATTAACACTTTATTGTCTGATACCTATAACTTAAATGTTGACTGCGTTGAAATGGAGGGTGCAGCAGTAGCTCAAAGTTGTTATGAATTAAATATCCCTTTTGTTGTAATCAGAACAATATCTGATAAACCAAAAGCTATGTCTATAAAAAATTATAAAGAGTTTAAATCCGAGGTTGCTAGTAAATATAGCAGCAATATTATTAAGCTGATGTTAGGTTTTTTATGATAAATTTAGAAATGTTCGATTAGTTTATAGGTCACAAATGCTGCATGTTTAGATGCTATTTCGGCTCTTTTTCTTGTATACGGTATTTTTTTAACAAAGTTGTCGCTAATTCCACGTATAGAAATCATAGGAACCTGATATAACCAACATGCGTGTGCAACACCTATATCTTCCATTGCTACGGCATCAACCTTATTTTTAGTTAGAAGCGAATTAACTTCTTTATTAAAAGGAAAGTGTTGATCAGAGGCAATCACACCAAAATAGAGCTTATATGGGGTAATTTTTTGATTTTTTTTTAGTATTGAAATATAGCTTTTACTAGATTGATAAATTAGTGGTGGTTTTATGCCTCGAATAGGGTTTGGCCATAAACCATCAAAGCTTGCTCCTTTTATAGTATATTGCCCAAAATTAACGGAAAACACTTTTGTTGCTATCACTACATCACCATAATTAATATTAGTCTGTAAGCTCCCGGCAACACCTGATAAAATAACACCTCTTGGGTGAAACCGATTAATTAATATTGCTGTGATAATACCAGCGTTAATGCTACCTATTCCCGTATAAGCGGCAACAATCTCTTTGTTGCCAATCTTACCTTTAATGTATGGTATTTTATTAAACGTTCCTGCCCTGCCGTGTTTAATATAGTGAGCAATTGGTAAATATTCTATTTTCATAGGCGAGATGATTAAGTACGGGTTTGCATATACAATATTTGTTAGCAGAGACAGGATGCTCCAAAAAATTATTTTGTACATAAGCACAGATTCTTTTTTAAGTTATCTAAATTTTACAGTATTTTTAGGCCAGATATTTTCATTTAAAGTTATATTGACAATACTGACTAATATAACATTTTGTGGGATAATAGACAAAAGTGTCAGGGGGTTTTACGCTTAACCATTTGATTTAAAGTTCACACTTCTATCAAAACCGGAAACTCTCTCTTTTTCAAGCTTTGTGTCAGATTAAGTCGAGACTAATACAAATAAGGTAGATTTTTCAATCAATTTGTCGCGATTTTCCCGTTAGAAATTCCCACAATCGAGTTTTCACTCAATTGCGCGGTAGGTTGGTTACCACCGATTTGCCCCTGTTTAGTTTGATTTTAATTATTATTTCAATCATTATTTCAAACCGTGGTTCGGACTATTCTCACCACCTTTGTTTTTCGGTATAAAGACCGTACGACTTTTCTTTTTTTATTTCTATCACTGTACCCAATATCGCAAATTGAATACAGCGTTCAATAATCTTTGTTTTGCATTCCGTTGCATAACTTGATTATCTTCGGCTTACGCCTGGGTTTTAAGTAACGAATGATCGTTGCTAAAGCCCTCATCAGTTTTCATTGCTGACGGCTGATGTAACCGATTTCGCTCTATTTGATAACCGTGTTAAGCGATTCACGAAATGCGTATAGTGCATTACTCTTTTACTTCATTTAATTCATTTAATTGCTGTTTTCGCCGCTTTATATTTTGCCGTGCATTTTTGAGCTGTTCTTCTAATGCGCTGTTACGCTTTTCCAAAGCAGCAATTTTATTTTTTGAATCTTCCCTGATTTTTTTAGCGCTTTGTGCGACTTGTTCTGCTTTGCTGTAACAATCTCTTACAAAATCTGATTTCTTCTTGTGTTCTTCAAGCCAGTCGTTGCGCTCTTTGTATAGCTGTCGTTGCTGTAATTTGAGCGTTTCTCTGCCACAATTTATTTTTTCTTGTTCATCTCGCAGCTTGTTTTTTATTTCTGATCGAAGTGTAGCTCGAAGTTTTTCTTCGCGCAAGGCGGCTAGAACTTTTGTTATTAATATCGATAAAATGAGAATTAAAAAGTATAGTAGTATTTGTTTTATTGAAAAATAATTCATCGTAAGTACACCTCTGTTATATCCGGTCTGAAATGACCGAGTTCTTGACTGATAATCCCAAGCACTTCCTTGTATGTTGTTCCTTTTTGTTGTAACTCTTCTAATCTTTCCTGAGCGTAAGTATGGCGCAAGCCATGTGCACCGTGAGACCAGTTAAATAATCTTTTGCTTGCTGTTGAGAAACTATCTGTCCATTTTTTTCCGCCGCCAATATCATAATACTGCTGATATTTGATTTTGCGGTCATAAGTGGTTGTTGGAAGTTGTAATCTTCGTGTTTCCAGTTGTTTTGCCAACGCTGTTGGTATTAACACTTCCCGAATTAACCCGCCTTTACCTATAACCGTATATATTTCTCCTTCTCTGCCGTTAAATCGCGCTTTTGTCCATTTTCTATGGCTGCTTTTAGGCTGATCCTTTGGTTTTCTAATCGCAAGCAGTTCATGTGCTCTTAAGCCGGCTGCATGGGCTATTTGAGTCGCCAATTGATATTTAGCGGTTTGAGATTTTGCGATCAAATCAATCTGATCTTGGGTATAAGCTCGACTTTTTTGAATGCTTTGCAATTCAGATTTTATGACTGTGATTTTCTGTCCGATGCACATTTGAATTGCCTGGCGTTCTTGATCTAACGTTTTTTGCCCCACTTCTTGTGCTCTGATTTCAAGATATTGCCTGGATATTTCTACTGTCAAATGTTGAAGATCACCCCGTTTATTTTCTCTGAGCCAATGCGTTAATTTTGTTAACGCTTGCTCGTAATTTCGCGCCGTACCAACGCTGTAGATTTTATCGCTTGTTTTAGTCTGATGTTTAGATTTGCCAATAGCCAAATGTTGTTTGATAACAAAAGCGGCTTGATGTTTTGCTTGTCGAAAACTCGGCATTACATTTTGTCCTCATTATTTATTGTTATTCATTTCAGGCAGCTTTTTCAAAAACCGCATGGCCGTTGTATGAGCAATTTTAATGCGCTTTTCAATTCGTAACCATAGCGCCAATTCAGGATAGCTTGCACCGGCTTTTCGCAGCTGAACTAACTCAGCGCGATAAGGTTGCAATCTGGATTTATGATAACGCTTACGCTTGCCAAGCCGTTTGCGATCTCGAATTTTTTCTATTTCTGTTTGTGCGTTAAATTTGTGCATGCTTACCTCTGCATAGATTTCATAAAGTCCGCATCCCGCTGTGTCTTATCTCGCGTTTTCTTGTTTTTGGCGAGTTCGACACAGCGGGATGTGGACACAGAAATTTTGTTCATTAAAACGCACAGCTTATAATGACTAATCCAACGGCATTACAATATCGTTGTTCTTTCATTAGGGTATTGTTGAACCAGTATGCTCTGTGATATTGGTTTTTATTTTGAAGCTTGATTCGTAGGATAATCTCGATCAGAATGCATTGCTTGGGCGGTGCTGATGTATCGGCCATCTTGTGCCAGCCATGCATCAAGGTCATTTTTGAAATAAAATATGCGGCCTTTTTTGATGAATTTTGGTCCGTTGCCTTTGGTACGCATCATGGCTAAGGTTTTAACTGATAAGCCTAAATACCGGGAAGCATTTCCTGTATCGAGTCTACCGTCAGGGTAAAGAGTAATATTAATGGGGCTAATATTTGGAGTTTTTATCATTTTTGTTTCCTTATGTTGAGTGGTTTTAGGGTGATTTTCAGATGTGCTTTTAGGGTGGTGTGGTGAAATGATAGTAAATATTATTTGTAATGTCAAGCATTACATAGTAATATTTGGTCCGATACAGGTAGCTGACAGAATTTACGGAGAATTCTTTTATGAAGAAAGAACGCAAAGGCCAGGGCTCTAAGCTAAATCGAACCGAAATTGTGCAATTTAGGCTTGATCCAAGGCTGAGATTTGCCCTGGAACTTATGGCAAGGAATGAGCATCGAACGGTTTCTAGCTTTATTGAGAAGCTAGTCAACGAAGCGATAGATACTCATCAAATTAATCTGCTTAAAACACTTGAAGAAATGCAGGCAGATCAAGGTGGTGTGAGTATTAATGACATACAAGGCAAAACGGACATCGCCTTAAAATCCATTACATTAACTGAGGCACTTAAACAATTATGGCACATTGATGAGGAACAGCGATTTATCCTGATGGCTTTTTTTGCGCCACACTTATTTACTTATGAGGAAGAGGTCATTTGGGATTTTATCAAGCGCACAGATTATTATTGGACTTTTTATTATGTTAATGCGGTTAATGCCAAAGGTAAATCGTTTGGGAAAATGCTAACTCGAATTTTTGATCCTTCTGGTGTGGTTTGGGAGAGATTAAAATCCGATTGGCCTCTTCTAAAAGAGGGACAGACCGGTATTGTTTCAGAAATGTTCGAAAATGGTGGCGAAGACTATAATCAAGGAAAAATTGTCGAACGACCAGAAGGAAACCCAGAAGACATTGTTCTATATCGTTCTTCAGCAGGAATAATTGGTGTTGAAAAAACTGGAAAAGTTAAAAAATAAGGTGATTTACGATGGCTCTAAAGTTTACAAAACTCACAAGAAACAATTTGCGTAATTTGAAATCCGGCCGATCACTCTGTGAGCATGGCATTATTTTTGAGCGTCTCAAAAATGGCGATGGTCGTTATGTTGTTAATGTAATGGTTGATGGGCAACGCGTTCATCGAGTTATTGGAAAAGAGTCGGATGGGGTTACTAGATTGCAAGCAGAAGAGCTTGTTGAAAAATTAAAAACCGATGCAAGGCATGGTAGATTTAATTTGCCAAAGGGCAGGAAAGATGCATTAGTTTTTAGCGAGGCTGTAAAGTTATATTTAGCAAAATCAGAAAAAGAAGACGGAAGAGATTTGAAAGCAAAAACTTATCGTCTTAAATTAAATATGGCGCCATTTTTTAAAGATATTCCTATCTCGAAAATAAGCGGCTTTGATGTCGAACGGTATAAAAAATATCGTAAGGAAAATAAAATAAAGCCAGGTACGATTAATCGTGAGTTGGCAGCACTGTCCCATCTATTTACGAAGGCTGTAGAGTGGGGATGGATTGACAGCAGGCCATGCAAAATAAATCGAATGAAAGAAGATTCTGGCAGAATAACTTATCTGACAGTCGAGCAGGCTCAGAGGTTGCTAGATACTGCAAAGAAAGATCAAAATCCCTACATATATTTATTTATCTTAATCGGATTAGAAACCTCTATGAGAAAGATGGAAATTCTTTCAATAAAAATTGAGAATATAGATTTACAGCGACAACAAATATTTATACCGGAGGCTAAATCAGGTGCGAGGGCGCAGCCAATTACAAATAATCTAGCAAATTACTTACAGCAGTATTTGAAAGCTATCCCAGCCGATCAGTTATGGCTTTTTCCTTCTGAAAAGTCAGCAACAGGTCATACGGTAAATGTTGAAAAGTCTTTCAGAAGAGTTGTAATAGAAGCAGGATTAAATCCAAAGGAAGTTGTTAGGCATACATTGCGCCATACGGCTATAACACATTTAGTTCAAGCTGGTGTTGATCTGCCGACGGTTCAACGAATTTCTGGCCATAAAACGTTGAATATGGTTGTAAAATATAGCCATCAAAACGGCGAGCACATACGTTCAGCAATGGATTTGTTGGAAAAGAGGTATGCTTCGAAAACTGAGGCGGTATAATAACCGGAGAATATTTGCAAGGACAAAATCAATGAAACCTGAAGAGTTAAAATTACTTTTAAAAGAAGGTGAAGGTTTAACGGTCGAATTTAAGGAACGTTACACCAGCAAGATTGACAAAGATATCGTAGCATTCGCTAATACAAGGGGCGGTCATTTGTTGCTTGGTGTAAATGATGACGGTGAAATTGTTGGTGAAAAACTTACTAATAAATTAAAAGCTGAGATTGTTGATCTTGCGCGAAAATGTGAACCAAGCATTTCAGTTGAAAATATTTCACAAGTTGATAATGTTATAGTGGTTGAAATCAAAGAAAGTCACGAAAAACCTCATGGCTGTTCTCGTGGTTTTTTTAGACGGCTTGATGCAATCACTCAAAAAATGACGCAGAAAGAAATAAAATTAATATTCAAAGAAAACGAAGTCAAAACACCATTTGAAGAGCTAATACATCCTGATGCTTCGTTTACTGATATCTCAGAAGAAAAAATCAAGGCGTTTTTTAAGGCTGCAAAAATATCCATTGCTAATTTTAAGTCTAAAAATATTTTAGAAAGTTTGAAACTTTCCAAAGGATCTTCGATTAAGAATGCAGGAGTTTTATTTTTTGACAAAGATCCAAGAGGCAAGATTTTGCAGTGCCAAACATTTTTGGTT
>SDBS01002172.1_pt1 | contig 19725 bp, 17 predicted proteins | sample 2277091 | NCBI WGS metagenome assembly SDBS01 (sample SAMN10404972, study PRJNA504765) | marine sediment metagenome | isolation source: marine sediment core GS10_PC15, 163 cmbsf | place: Arctic Ocean: Southern Knipovich Ridge | collected 2010 | reverse complement strand
TATTGGAGGTGGAGAGAATCGAACTCTCGTCCTTAGCCAACTTCAGCATAAATGACTACATGCTTATCATCTTCAGTTTCGCAGTTGCTTCTGATGGAAGATGCCCCACTTAAGAAACAACCCGCCTTTTTAAATCTCGAATCACAATCCTAAAAAGCTTAAATGGATCGCATTTCAAACCAGGAGATATGACAGTGATTCTAAAATGCCTGATACATCTTAGGTCACCGAGCTGCTTAGACTGTTAGGTCTTAAGCTGCAATAGCCAATTTTTCTGGAGAAAAATCAACTTCGACAATCTTGTTAGATTTGCCATTTATCAATTTGCCAGTTTTTTTGAGAGGCCAACTGACGTCCTCTGCATGCCACTTATGTTCCATTGCCAAGTCGAAGCCTTTACACCCCCATAGTTAATATAACATATTGTAGAATTTTTTTCAACTTTTTTGTAAGTCGCTTACCATTAGGTATTTCGATTTAAAGGTTTATCTTAAAGGTTTTCTGACCTATAATTCTACTCATTATTCTACAACAAGTTACGTTCTATGTCGAGTGCTGTACCATTTTCCGCTTTTTCAGGGCTAGTGGCCTCTATCCAAGAGGGAATGCGAGAATACCTCCCTGAATCTTCTGGTAAAGGGCGGGTGCTTGCAGAGTCTTCTGCGCTCGTTCAGGTTTCTTATGCCAGTTTAAAAAATGTCTCATATGTCTTTTTAGAGAAGTTTTCATTAACAAAAATGCTTTCTTCCCGGGTGACTTTTTTTGAGGCAGGTCTGATGTGTCTTGTGAGTACAATCACCAATCTTGTTTCTGCTATTTTTTATACTGTATTTACTGTTTTGACATTGGGCCTTTCAAGTAATCTGAGGACGAGATGCAAAATCCATTGGATGCATGTAATGTATGGCTTTATCAGCATGGGGATTAGTACTTGTGGTGTCGTTATGCCCTATTATGGCATTGGACTCAATGGTATGTTTCTCATTTCGAGAATCAAAACTTTCCAACAATACTATGAAACAGATATCAGCCGTAAAGAAAGTAAACTGGTCAAATATGTCCAAGACATGGCTAGTAAACATAGTTATGTCATCTATAATTTTTTTCGTTCACGTGAGAAAGATTGGGATTATAATAACATTGTTGAGCCTTCTCTGAATCATATTAAAGACAGAATTATTTCAGCAGAACGCATGAAAGATTTAACAAATCTCGCTTGGGATATTTTTAGAAAATGGCCGAAAATGGAATCATTAAAATACTCCAATAAAGAGGATAAACAGTCAACCTTAGGCTCTCCTGCCGCACACGATCACTATAAGAAACATGTTTGAAATCAACCAGAAAGAAACTTTTCCTGGGCGTGAAGAACGGATTTTAGAATTTTGGCAAAAAAGAGAAGTTTTTAAATCTTCTATAGAAAAGCGCAGCCAAGGTTCTCTCTTCTCCATTTATGATGGTCCTCCTTTTGCAACAGGCCTTCCCCACTATGGCCATTTACTCGCTGGAACGATTAAGGATGTCGTGCCTAGATTCAAAACGATGCAGGGTTTTTTTGTTCCCAGGCGTTTTGGTTGGGACTGTCATGGTCTTCCTGTGGAAAATGAAATCGAAAAAGCCCAAGGACTTTCAGGTGGCCCTGAAATTGAGTCATTTGGGATCGACAAATTCAATGAAGAATGCCGCAGTATTGTTTTGCGCTATACCGAGGAATGGAAAAGGACTGTCAATCGAATGGGAAGATGGGTCGATTTCGATCAGACCTATCAGACAATGGACCTTTCTTTTATGGAATCAGTTTGGTGGGCATTCTCACAGCTCTATGCGAAAGGGCTTGTCTATGAAGGCTTCAAAGTGATGCCCTATTCAGCTAAATTGGGGACTCCTCTCTCCAATTTTGAGGCTAATCTCAATTATCGGGATGTGGATGATCCTTCTTTGACTGTGACTTTTCCGCTCACTTCAGACCCACGCACGGCTTTTCTCGCTTGGACAACCACGCCCTGGACGCTCCCTTCCAATTTGGCGCTAGCGGTTGGGCCTGAGATTGAGTATGTCAAAATTCTGACTAAAGAAAGCGATCAATACTACATTCTTGCAAAAGATCGGCTCGGGGCTTATTTCAAAAACCCCGAAGAATATGAAGTTGTTGAGGCAATGAAGGGAAAAGAGCTCGTAGGAAAGCATTTTGAGCCTCTGTTTCCCTATTATGCTCATAAAAAACAAGAATCGGCCTTTCAGGTTCTTATGGATGAATTTGTCTCGACAGAAGAGGGCAGTGGAATTGTACATATGGCTCCTGCTTTTGGAGAGGCAGACTTTTTCATCTGCACACAGGCGGGCATTGAGCTGGTCTGCCCGGTGGATCAAAACGGAAAATTCACAAAAGAAATTCCCGAGTTGGAAGGGCAGTTTGTCAAAGATGCCGACAAAGAAATTATCAAAATGCTTAAGGAAAAGAAACGAGTGTTTCGCCATACACAAGTGCGTCACCGCTATCCTTTTTGCTGGCGCTCAGACACTCCTTTGATCTATCGCGCAATGCGCACTTGGTTTGTCGCCGTAGAAAAGATCAAAGACCGCCTCCTCAAGAATAATGAAGAGATCCATTGGGTGCCCGGGCACATCAAACAAGGGCGTTTTGGCAAGTGGCTCGAAAATGCACGTGATTGGTCCATCTCGCGCAATCGCTATTGGGGGACACCGATTCCCATTTGGCGCAGTGAGGATGGAGAAATTCTCGTCATTGGCAGTATTGCAGAACTTGAAAAGCGTACAGGCAAGAAAATTTCTGATCTGCACCGCCATTTTATCGATGATTTGACTTTTGAAGAAAATGGAAAAACGTTTAAGCGGATTCCTGAAGTGTTTGACTGTTGGTTTGAGTCAGGGGCTATGCCTTATGCCCAAAACCACTATCCCTTCGAGAATGAAAAAGAGACCATGGAGGCCTTTCCAGCTGATTTTATTGCAGAAGGACTGGATCAAACGCGCGGATGGTTTTATACGCTCAATGTTCTCTCCACAGCGCTTTTCGATAAGCCAGCTTTTCAGAATGTGATCGTCAATGGGATCATCTTGGCCGAAGATGGCAACAAGATGTCTAAGAGGCTCAAAAACTATCCGGACCCAGATAAGGTCATCAACCAATATGGCGCCGATGCGATCCGCCTTTTTCTCATGGGAAGTGGGGCAGTAGAAGCCGAAGATTTGCGCTTTTCTGAAAAGGGGGTCGAGCAGGTAATGCGCTCTGTCCTTATCCCTTTTTGGAATGCCCATGTTTTTCTCTGTACCTATGCCAAAATTTACAATTGGGAGCCCAAAGAGCTAACCAGTACGCCAAGCGCCGATATCGATCGATGGATCCTCTCTAAGTTGCAGCAACTGATTGAAGAGGTGACAGACGCCATGGATCGCTATGAACTTCGTTCTGCAGTCATACCCTTTGTTGCATTTATCGATTCTCTCACCAATTGGTACATCCGCCGGTGTCGCATACGTTTTTGGGCTGAAGAAGATACGCCCGATCGGAGAGAGGCATTTGGAACGCTCTATCAAGTCCTCGTTGCACTGACGAAAGTTGCTGCTCCCTTCATTCCATTTCTGACTGAAGCCATCTATCTCCAGTTAAAAAGTGAAAAGGATCCCGAGTCGGTACACTTCTGCGATTATCCTATCGCAGATTTTCAACTGCGCGACACTCTTCTGGAAAAAGAAATGGCGGCAACGCAAATCGTCGTGAGTAATGCCCATGCTTTGCGAAAAGAACACAAATTCAAAGTCCGCCAGCCCCTCAAGATGGCCCATGTCGTCACCGCTGATGAGACACTTCTTGCAGCACTAAAGCGCCAAGAAACACTCATTGCCGAAGAGCTCAATGTCCATAAGGTTGCCTTTTCCAGCAAAGAAGAAGATTTTGTTACTCTCATGTGCAAGCCTAATTTTCGCATACTGGGAAAAAAGGTGGGGCCCAAAATGCGCATTGTACAAAAAACGATCGAGAAATTTGACCAAAAACAAATGATGACTCTTCTCAGTGGCAGTCCCTTGGAAATCGATTTGGAAGGAGAACCCTTTACTCTCACCCCCGAAGATGTCACTGTCGATCGACAGGTACTAGAAGGCCTTGTAGCCCGATCAGAGAAAGGAATCACGGTTGCTCTTGATACAGAGCTCAGCGAAGAGCTTATCCTTGAAGGGATTGCTCGTGAACTCATCAATAAAATCAACACCATGCGGCGAGAAGCTGGTTTTTTCGTAACAGATCGCATTGAAATTGGGATGCAAACCACGGATCGGGTCAAAGAGGCCTTTGAATCCCATCGTGATTACATCATGCATGAAGTTCTTGGTGTCAGTATCGATTTTACTGTGTCAGATGGAACCGAGTGGGATATCAATGGGGAAAAAACAAAGATTTCACTTCTTCTTGCCGAAAAAATGCAGCCATAGAGGTTTTTTAAAAAGCTTTTTCTCTAGATAAAGCACGCTAGGATGATGCGGCTCGATCTCTTTGGCTTTTTCAAAGTAGTGAAGAGTTTTTTCGCGCATTTTTCGCTCTTTATAGTAATAGGTCATCATGATGAGAAATCCACGAAACTCACTCGTGTGAAATACCTCTTTTTCAGGACATAGCTTCTTTAAATCGAAAGTAGGAAAAATCTTTGGGACCATCTCGAGCTTTTTCTTCCGGATGCACTGATCCGCATAATTGATCCGAGCAAAAAGATATTCTGGGTGCGCCTGAAAAGTATCGGCAATCAGCTTTTCTGCTTCCACAATCTGATGATTTTGGATATGGGCAAAAGTGAGCAAATTGATCACCTCGGGCACATCGCTATGCGCTGCCCCAAAAGTTTTTATTTCTGCGTACACTGAGCGGGGGTTTTTCTGAACCGCTTCTAAAAGTTCCAGATACTTCTTGAGCTCTGTACTCGAAAGCATTTCTTTAAGTGAATGGGGCATCGTATCAAATGAGATGCGATACTGCCGTCCTTCGAATTCTACCTCTTGCATCATCACAGTTTAGCATAAAAGTGATTGAAAAAAAGTGCACTAAAAATTAAAATACTGGCCCATACAATCCTAGGAGACGGCACATGAGTGGTGTCACTTTTGAATCTTTCAGTTCTGATTGGGCACAGCAAGTCGAAACTTTAAAAAAAGATGGAACTGCATATACATGTCCTTTTCATGAAGCTATTGAACATGCAAGCATGGCTATTGCTGTTTTACAGGGTGAAGTCAACGGAAGAATAGTAAATAAGCAACAAAATTCTGATGCACTCATTACTCAAGATGACATTGATAAAGTTCTAGAATTCGAGAGGAAAGAACAGATTCTGTCTGAGCTTTGTGAAATAGCAGGAAAAATTCAGGCAGCTTTTGAAAAAGGTTTAGAAATTCTAAAATCTTCATCCACAGAATCAGAAAGGGCAAACGTACTAGAAGATTTAAAATTGAGCCCAATAGATATCAAAAAAGGCCTTTCAGAGCGCGATTCCAAATATAAAGAACTGCAAGAGAGAACAGAGAAAGTACAAAATTGGTTAAAGGAATTCAGAGGTGTTGATCTTCTGTCTCTTCGTGAAAAAATCAAGTCCCTAAAACAAGAATTTCTTCCTTCCTCATGGTTCTCTTGGCTTACGAGTTCTCCCGATCCTGGAAGTTTCATTTTTCAAAAAGATGAAAATATTCAAGTGTTCTTTACCCAACTCGCTACTTTTCTACAACTCACTGTGCGAGCGAGAAGTTCGGAAGAATTTGCTGATAGTCTCCGCAGCTGTAGTGAGAACTTTAAGATTTTGGCTCATGATATTTCTCCAAAACGACACCCATCATCACATATTGTGGATGCTGCATTATTAAGGTTAAAAAATAACGAAAGCTAACCCCAGAGGAAATTATGTCATCAAACTCAATAACCCTTGATACATTAAAATGAAATGCTAGAACTAGTAAATGATATCGTAAATGAAGACATCAATGAGTTTTAAAACTGTTCTATTTTCAAGATCTTCTGAGCCAGCGGGAATTGCTGCAAGTTGCTACTAATGCCGGCAACTTAAGGAAAAAATATTCACCACCCATTCTCTCGTGAGCGAGCGAGCGAGTGGTAGATAAATTATTTTATTTAGATTTTTAAACAACAAACCCAGGAGGGAACAATGTCTACACCAGTAAATGCACCACCAGTATTACATAGTTTTAGCGAATATAACAAAATCCTTGGTCAGAATATAAACCAACATGATCCAGAAGGAAATCCTATTACAGTAAGTTTTTTATCTGCTTTATTCAATAATGCAGATAATGCAGCAAAAAGTTTGTTTGGGAGGGTAAAAGAGACCCATACACAATCTTATCAAAAACAAGACAAAGAACAGTTGACTAAACTCCTTAATGGATATCAAAATGAGCTTACTTCGTTGCAGGTGTTGATTACCTTAGCAAATGTTACTGCAGAACAATTCTCAGAAATGAAATTAAATAAAAATTCGCCACCACCAATTGGTGCTTCTCGCATTGTTTGTGAAGGGGATATCCCAGAACAAATTACTAAAATTAAAGAGAAAGCCGCTGAACTTCAAAATACGTATTGTACTGAATCAAGTTCGTTGAATCCAAACTGGTCTTTGGCCGATTACATGCATGCATTGGAAAAAGTGGTCAAAGAATAAAATCTATTACAAGTTTTGCATTTCAAACCCGTTCTTTTTGGAACGGGTTTTTTTATGTGTATAAATTGTTCATAAGTTGTGGAAAAAGCTAAAGAATAGAGAGATCGGGTGTTTTTAAAGAGTTTTTAGCGAATTGTGAAAAGATTGTTAAGTCGGAATATAAGCTATTGGAATATAAGGGGTTGCAATAATCCTCCCCAGGAGGCCCTAAGGGCTTCATAGGGAGCTTCCTAGAGAAAGAAGTCGTTGCGGAAAACTTGTTCATAAGTTGGTTATTTTAACAACTTCATAGGGGATTGGATTCCGCTACCCGAATCGATGGCGCGGATTTTGAAGGTGTAGTGCGGATGTTGGACTTCCATCCAATAGGGGAAGGGAAAAGTAGACTCTTGCACATCTAAGTAAAGTTCAAATATGCATCCTGCAAGTTGGGTCTTATCACTGGGCCATTTGGCTCTTAAGACTTCATACTCACACTTTTTATGCTTTTTCCCCTCGCGGACGAGTTGTGGTTTCCAAAACTTGCGCCGGTCAATTTCTCCAGGCATGGGGGCGGGGCCAATTTTTTTTCGCTCATTATCGCGCGTGGGTTGGAAGGAAAGAGAAAGCAGCTTCCCAAAAAAATAATCGGATTTTTCAATGAAAAGCCATTGGTTTTCGAGGAAGGAATAGGATCTGACAAGGGTATTCTTTTCAATGTCGAGGGCAAAAGCTGTCCAGGAATCGGCGCCAGGAGCCCTATTTTCAATCCAATTTTTCCAATTGATTTTTTTAAGATCAATATTGCTTTGGTCCACGATGATTTCTTCAAGGGTCAGATGAGGCGGCTCGATTGAGCGGACAAGAAGCAAAGAATAGCTTTTCCCTTGTTCTGTGATGATAAAATCTCCAGGGGTTGCTTTTAATAAGCGGTCTTTAATTGTCACATTTGCAAAGCAAAAAGAAGAAAGTATAAGAAATAAGAAAAGCTTTCGCATGATTTCTTGAGTTTACTTCCTTTTTGGTTGTATGGCAAGAGACAATTGTCCATTAAAATTTTGTCTGATAGAGTGAGGCCAATGTTTATCAAATTGGGGATTCTTTTTTTTCTTGCAGTTGCATCGTGGCAGGATGATGTGAAGCAGATTGATCAGCAGATTGAAGATCTCAAGGATTTGCAGGGTAAATTACGTTCGAGTGCACAAAGAAATACCAACAATGCAATGCGATGGCAATTTCAAAGTGAAAACTATTTGGATGCTCGTAGAGCTTGGGATCGAGTGGCTGCTGATAAGCAAAAGATTCAAGAGCTGCAGGATCAAATTGATGATCTGAATGCGAAAAAGCAAAATATTTTGCAGGAACATGGTGGCAAAAAATCTTCTTAAACAGGTCTACCACGACTCTCTTGCGCTTTTGACAGATCTCTATGAACTGACGATGGCCTATGCCTATTGGAAAAATGGCATGCAGGATCGCGAGGCGGTCTTTCAGCTATTTTTTCGCAAGTATCCGTTTGGTGGGGCCTATGCCATTTGTGCTGGGATGGAAGTAGCTCTCGAGTATATCGAGAACTTTGGTTTCGAAGACGATGACTTGGCCTATTTGGCGCAGCTGAAAAATCCTGCAGGGAAGCCTCTATTTGAGGGGGCTTTCCTTGAATATTTGAAAGATTTTCGCCTATCGGTAGATGTCGATGCAATGGAAGAGGGAACGCCTGTTTTCCCTTATGAGCCACTCATCCGGGTGCAGGGGCCGATCATTCAGGCGCAAATTTTGGAGTCGGCGCTTCTCAATATTCTCAATTTCCAAACACTCATTGCAACAAAGGCTTCACGTGTCTGTTATGCCGCTAAGGGCGATCATATTGTAGAATTTGGTCTCCGTCGTGCGCAAGGGATCGATGGGGCAATTGCTGCATCAAGAGCAAGCTTTATAGGGGGATGTCATTCGAGCTCGAATGTGCTCGCAGGAAAGCTTTTTGGCATTCCGGTGATGGGGACACATGCCCACAGTTTTGTGATGACGTTTGATGAGGAAGAAAATGCTTTTCGCACTTTTGCAAAGGCTTTGCCAGAAAACTGTGTCTTTTTGATCGACACGTATGATTCTCTCAAAGGGGTAGAGAGAGGGATCAAAGTGGCAAAAGAGGAAGGGCTAAAACTCATTGCGGTTCGCCTCGATTCAGGGGACTTGAATGTCTTAAGTAATAAAGTGCGAAAAATGCTCGATGAAGCGGGTCTGAAAGAAACAAAAATCATGGCGACGAATGAGCTCACAGAGCAGATTATTTCTGATTTAAAGCATCAAGGAGGAAAAATTTCTCTTTGGGGTGTGGGAACGAATCTCGTCACAGCAAAAGATCAACCAGCTTTAGATGGCGTCTATAAACTCAGTGCTGTGCAAGGGAAAGATAAAGAGTGGAAATATCGACTCAAAATATCAGAACAGGTGATCAAAACAACTAATCCAGGGATTTCGCAAGTGCGCCGCTATTTTGATGAGAAGGGGTATGTGGCAGACATGTTCTATGATGAAAAAATGGGGCCAGGAAAAACGATCATTCATCATACGGAGCCGGGATCGAAAAAAGAGGTAAAGGAAAATTGGCAGTACAAGGATTTATTGATCCCAATGCTTCGAAGAGGAAAACGGGTCTATGAGTCTCCTTCTCTTGTGCAAATGCGCGATAAAACCTATGAAGAACTGGAAAAATTCCCTGATGCGATGCGTCGGTTCTTAAACCCTCAGCTTTTTTTCACTGGGATCGAGAAGAATTTGTATGATCTGAAGTTGCAAATGATTGAGGAGATTCGGTGCAAGCTTTAATTGTGATTGATATGCAAAACGATTTTATGCCTGGAGGGCCTTTGGGGACACCAGGAGCCGATGAACTCGCAAATCTCATCCATCCCATGATGGGAAAATTTCCCTTGGTCCTTGCGACAAAGGATTGGCATCCCAAAGATCATGTCAGCTTTGCTACGAGCCATTCTGGAAAAAAGGTTGGGGATGTAGTCCGAGTAGGAGAGGTCGATCAGATTTTATGGCCTGTCCACTGTGTGCAAGATACGAAAGGTTCGGAATTTGCTGAAGGTTTGAATACGGAAAAAATTACAAAAATTTTCTATAAGGGAGCAGACTCTGAAATCGATAGTTATAGTGCTTTTTATGACAATGCCCATTTGCGCAAAACAGGCTTGGATGCGTATTTGAAAGAACATGAGGTGGATGCAATTGCGCTTGTAGGCGTTGCTACTGATTATTGCGTTCTCTATTCGGCTTTAGATGCACTCGAGCTTGGATATGACGTGATGGTGATCCGCGATGCGTGTCGGGCAATCAATTTAAAGCCAGAAGATGAGAAAGGGGCGGTCGAAGAAATGAAAAAGAAAGGGGTCAAAATTGTTTTGGCAAAAGAGGTGTTTTGATTTTTGCAGCTGACTTGCAAGAGATTCTTGCATCAGAAACCGCTTCTGCGACCCCTTTTCGGATTTTGACCCTTTTGATCTTTTTGGCGGCAATTACGCATACTCTTTTGGCTCATCACTTCATTTCTCTTTCCAAAAAGATTCGGAAAAAAAATAAAAATCTGCTTGTTCTTTCTGAGATTATCTATTTTTTAGGGGAGATCGAGATTGTCTTTGCTCTATGGGTGATCCCCCTTGTGATCGTTGTTTCCATTTTTCATGGATGGGGCGAAATGATCCAATATCTCAATTCTCGTGTCTATGTGGAGCCTTTTTTTATTGTGGTGGTGATGAGTTTGGCCTCAACGAGGCCGATCATGAAATTAGCGGGAAAAGGGGTACATGTCATCGGGAAATTTTTTGGGGATTCGGCTCGGTCGTGGTGGTTTGTCATTTTAACCATTGGACCGATTTTAGGTTCTATAATTACAGAAGCAGCAGCAATGACGATTGCAGCCCTTCTTTTGAAACGAAAAATCTATGTTTGCCATCCCACAAAGCGTCTTGCTTATGGAACCATGGGGCTGATGTTTGTCACGTTTTCAGTGGGTGGGGTTTTGACCAATTTTGCTGCCCCACCAGCACTGACGCTTTCTCGCTGCTGGAACTGGGATTTGATGGATTTTTTCGGTCAGTTTGGATGGCGGGTTATCATTGGCATTTTGCTTGTCAATGTCCTCTATTTTTTTCTTTTTCAAAAAGATTTCAAAATGCTCAAAAAGATGCCTCACAAAGAAGAAGAAGTGCTTGAATCCGATGCCCATAAGGGACCCGTGCCTATTTGGATTACGCTCGTTCATTTAGGGTTTTTAGCATGGACTATTAGCATGGCCCATTACCTTCCCATCTTTTTGGGAAGCTATCTTTTATTTTTGGGATTCCATCAAGCGACGCGGATGCATCAGTATACGCCTCTCAATCTCAAACGCCCTTTGATGGTGGGACTCTTCTTGGCAGGACTTGTCATTCATGGAGGGTTTCAAGGGTGGTGGATTGAGCCTTTGATTGGAGATTTGGGCTATGGGGCAATGATGCTTACTGGAACGATTCTAACTGCATTCAATGAAAATACGACAGTTGCCTATTTGGCTTGTCTTTTAGAGGATCTGCAGCCGAAGATTCAATATGCGCTTGCTGCTGGTCTTGTAGCAGGGGGTGGGCTTACTATTATGGCACATGCTCCGAATCCTGCAGGACAAGCTCTTTTGCGTCCCCATTTCCGGGGTGGAATCTCTCCGTGGAATCTCTTTTTAGCTGCTCTTCTTCCCACGCTCATCTTTTTAGCTATTTTTTTCTTTTTTCCTGCCAGTTCTTAAGAGGGTGTATGTGCATTGCTTTCGCTGCCAAAAGCAATTCGCATACACCCTCTAAGCAAAGCTAGGAATCTTATTCCACCATCTGGTTGGTGTTCTTTCGAGGATTTCAGGATAGTCCTTGGCTGTGATTAAAGTGACTGCTGTTTTCCACATATTTTTATAGGAGAGAATATCGTCGCTATGTCCATTCTTCTTCTTATTGGGGTGGTTGAAAAAAACCGAAAAGGTCTTTTTAGAAACTCGGTCTAAACCGGCAGCTAAGTGAGGATGGGAACGCTTGTCAATAGTGGTATCGGTGTCTGTGTTGTAGACAATGCTCACTCCTTGTTTTTCTTTATTTCGGAGTTTTTTGAGTTTTTCTACGCTATTAAAAGAGTCTTGCTCTGTTTTTGCACAGATATAAGGGTCGCGCGAACGCACTTCATTTAGGCCGAATTTTGCGAGCCAATGCGAAGGGAAAACCTGACATTGCAGGGTGTGCAGCATCGTGTCAAAGGTATTTTGTACAAAAACATTGATTCCTTTATCGTGATATTTGCGTTTCAGATGCATTGCCACGCCGCCTCCCAAACAAAATCCATCTGCCCAGATATCCTTCCAGTCATAGCCAAATTCGTTTGCCGCTTGCTCGACCATGGTTTCTGCATCGAGGTAGTAGCCTCCTTCGCTGGGAACTCCCTCGCTTTTCCAAGTGCCGCGATAATCAAAACAGAGTACGTCGTTCTTTATTCCAAGGACACGACGCATGATGTCTCGCTTTGCCATGGGATAGCTCTCAGTGGGAGCGTTGCAGCGAACAAAGCATTGTCCTTGCTTGGGGCGGAGAGGTTTTTTGTCTTCCCAATAGTTGAGAATAAAACCATCAACACGTTCTCCATTTTTCAGTTCTATATCGGCTTTTTCCAGTCCAAGATTTAAGAGGTTTTTCTCATAGAAATTATCCCATTTCTCACCCGGCTTATCTGGTAAGATCATATCGACGTGATGCTGAGGGCGGTTATGATTTTCGCGACAGAGTGTTAAAGTTTCTTTCCCTTCGTGGCGCACATCATTGATCGAGATAGGGACGGCATCGACGATTTTTCCTCCGTGTTCTTCGATTTTTGCCTTTACGTCCTGATAGCGAATGATCATCGCATCGAGTTTGGTCCCATCTTTAGAATGAGTGTTATATCGAATGCCACCTATATTTTCTAAGATAGCAAATGCTTGTTCAAGCCGCAAAGGATCGAAACTGAGCCGATCATGGGTGTCATAACAACCGCCCTTGTAGAGCTCGATGATTTTTCTCTTGACGAAACTTCTATTCCACTCACCAAAAGAATAAACTCCGATTCTAATGAGGTACCCAAGGATGATTTGAAAGATTCCCCGGATTTTTGCAACGACCCATAGTAGGGGTTTTGCAACTAAACGAATGGGATAGAAGTGGGGTTTATCGAGAATATTTTCTGTTTGAGGGGTAATGGCACCTGCGCTTGGCAAATTATCTCCGTTTGAGGTATTTGTTTGATATGAACCCAACAATAATATCAGGCCTTGAGAGGAACCGTCAAGTTAAAGATTATATACGCAGACACTTTGGCGATGAGTCTGAAGTGACACGCCATGCACTGCAAAGATCAGAAGAAGCAGGGTTAAAGCCCATACAAGTTCCCGTAAGCGTTGCGAAAACCCTTTCGATGATTGCAAAGCTCACTCGTCCTAAAACAATTCTTGAGATTGGGACGCTTGGAGGGTACAGTGCACTCTGGTTGATCCAAGGAATGGTGCAAGGAGGGAGGCTCACTACAATTGAATGCGAGGAAAAGCATGTTGCTATTGCGAAGAAAAATTTTGCTTTTGCAGGGATTGAAGATCAGATTGAAATCCGCCAGGGGCTTGCACTAGATGTATTGGATGAGATGATTGAAAGAGAAGAAGGTCCATTTGATCTGATTTCCATCGATGGGGATAAAAGAGAATATCCAGATTACCTAAGACGAGTTCTCAAGCTTGCTCAGTCTAAAGCAGTGATTTTGAGTGATAATATGATTCCGAAACGAGGAGAGATCGGATGCCCTGATCCTCGTGACTTGGAAGCAATGGCTATTTATCTCTTCAACCAAATGTTGGCAGATCACCCTGCTTTAGAGACCATTCCTCTTACCACCATTGTCGGAGAAAATGGGCGGATTGATTCGACTGGTTTTACAATTGTCCGAGGAGTGGAATGAAGAATCTTTGGAAGCAGCTTGGCGCAATCAAAAAACTGGAATTTACTTCTCAGTGCCGCAAAATTCCTCCCTCCTATGAACCACGCAAAGGAGTGGGGGAAGTAAAGATCCAAGAAAAGACGGAAGAGATCATTATCTTTTTTGAAAAGGGTAGATGGCAGGGGATTCATAGCAAAAATGAGATGGCTTTCACCAATGTCTTTCGATGGTGTCTCAATCCCAAAACAGAACTGATTTCACTTGAACATTTGCGCTTTGGAAAAGAGCGCCCCGTCTTTCTTTTCACTCTCACAGCGGTTGATCAAAACCTATTGAAATCTCTTCAGCCTCATGAATGCAAAGAGGACACCTATTTTGGAAGTGTCCTCTTTGATCATCATTATGTACATCTCAATTGGCGCATCTTGGGTCCCAATAAAAATGAGCTGCTCAGCGTTGTTTATACTTAAGATAGCTTCTTACTCAGAGCCCTCGTTAGATGTATCACTGTCAGAATCTTTTTTGGTTGTTGTAAGTGTGAGATAGGTAGCCTTCTTCTTCTCTACTTTCTTTTTTTCAGTCGCCGCCGCTTGTTCTTTTATTTCCTGCGAGTCTTTTTTTCTGCGTTTTTTCGGCTTTTGAACTTCGAGTGGGTTAGTCTTGATTTCTTCATCGCTATCTTCACTTTCACTTGTTTGAAGAAGATTTGAAAATTTTGTTTGAGCTTCTACTTTTTGAGTAAGGGCTTCTCTGAGTTCATTGGTTTTCTTTATAAGAAATTCTCTAATTTTCGCATCAGTTTCAGCTGCCATCTTTTGTTCAAATTGCACTATTTTTTGGTTAAGATACTTGTTTGCTTCTTTATTTCTTTTAATTATGCGGAAAAGAGCAGCTTTGCTCAAAATTCGTCTACAATCTTCTTTGATAATAGCTTTTCGGATCTCAATAGTCGGGTCTTTAGATTGTTCATAATATTTGATTGCATATTCATGCACTTTTATATCTGCTTCTAAATATTCTCTAGAACCTTTAGTATGATTTTTTCTCTCCTTTTTTGCTTCTTCCATTTTTGCTACCCAGGAGTCTTGGGTATTTTCATCAGTTTCTGCCTTTTCAGAAGAGGATTTTGATTTTTTTACATCGGCAAAACCTACATGCTGAAAAGGAGTTTTTATTGTATTTTTGAGCTTAAGGGCAGAAAGAGCTTCCTCAAATGCAACAAGTTTCTCATTTTCATCATCGAAAATTTCAAAGGCCGCTTTTACTTGCTTTACAAGATCGGTCTGTTCTTGCTCTGTGAATTTGACTTCTTTGATGATACCCTTACTTGTTTCGGCAAGATCTTTCCGTACTCTATGAACGAGTACCGTATTTGTCCAAAGATATACGCAAGTTGCACTGAATGCCGCACTCATCATTCCGGATTCACTTGGGCAAAGGTAATAAAAAATTCCAAAACGGACAGGCCATGCAGCAATTGTATTTGCGATTTTTCGGATGCCATATCCACACATTTCTGCTGTAATAAGAGGACCCTTTTCCCTAGATGGTAGCTTCTTATCAATGAGTTTTTTAACTGCAATTTCAATTGTATCAAGTTTTATAGCATCTTCGTTTTCCATTTTGACTTGCACAGTATTTATCACTTTTTTAGTGAAGTCATCTATTGGGTTCTCTTTTCTGTTTTGTTCGAGAAAAATACCATGTAACTCGCGCATTGCGAGAATGTAAGCCGTATGGACATATTCTATTCCACCACACAAAGGCATTTTCCATTGCAGTTTGGTAGCCTTTTTTAAATCTTTGCGACCTTGGTTTGCGGTTTGGCCTAATGCCCATTCTACTATTTCTTTAGAAGCTTTCCCCCCATGCGGGAGTTTTTTTGCAATAGAAGTGCAAGCATCAAGGGGTATTCCTGGTAACCTTTGTGTGAAGAACCAATCGACTTTTCCCAGTCCGTTACCTAGCCAAGTTAAAGCTGTATTTATCATTTTATTTCCCTCTTTTTTTAATCATCTGTCTTGAGAATTTTGGTTTTTTTCTTTTTTGGTATCCATTCGGACCATATTTTTTTTGGAACATCAGTTTGGCTTTTGATGAAGACAAGAGCACCTTTTGAGTCGCTCTTATGCCAGTTTACCCAATTGTCTTTTCGTAAACGCTCTTGTTCTTGCTTTTGAGGATCTTTGAGTCGGCAATTGTAAATGCCAATCAAACTTGTGCGGAGATCCCAATCTAATGCATACCAGGATGGAGTTCCTCTTTTTTCATTTTCTCTTAGTTGTTTTAATCTATGGAATTCTTTTTCATAATATTTCTCGTCTTTTATGATTGTAAAAGGGTCTTCTATAGGCACTTGCATTTTTAATTTTCTTACAGCATTTTCGAAATTGTCATTTCGTTGTTTTTGGAATGTTTCTGGTGCAGAAGATAGGATCGCATTTTGTGCTTTTTCCGGAAGTTCATTTTCTGCTTTTTCAGGGGCTTTGATGTTTGCCAAGTCTATTCTTGCTCCTGGGGTTAGGAGAATAGACCAAAAATAGATGCCAGTTGCAGTGAGGGCTGCACTTATCATGCGTGAATCACTGGGGCTGAGATAATAAAAAATGCCTAAGCGGAGTGCCCATGCAGTATAATGACCAACACGTGTGTTGGGATACCTGCTATAGAGATTCCAGGTGGCTTTCCAGTAAGAAGGCTCTTTTTGATTGCCTTTGATAATTTTTGTGATTGAATCTTCAAATGTGTCAAGAGAAAGCCCATCATCTGCTTCTGAAACTTCAAGATGTTTTATAGCGAGATTTCGGACTTCTTTAACGAGATCAGTTACGGACTTTTGTTTTGCATTTTGGCTCGCAGCAGAATAGTAAGTCTTTCTTGCTGTGGTGATAAAAGTTGTTTTGACATACTCGAATGGATAGAAATACCAACGCTTGTATTGCAAGTCTTGAAAATGTTTGAGGTCTTTACATCCCTTTGCCTTGCCCCATTCGGCAAGTTTTTTCAAACTTTTGGGAGAAGAGTTTTTAAAGAAAAAAGCATCGAGGATAAGGCCTGGGAGGACTTTTGTAACAGTTGTATCAGTATAATAAGCAAGTGTAGAAGTAAGAGAATAAGTGTAATGGGAAAGTGTGTAAAAAAGTGCAGAGGGAAGGTGGGATATTCGAGAAAGCATAGGAGCCCTTGAGATTTCATTATTAAAGACGCGTAAAGATATGCCAAAACAAGTTTGCTGTCAAGGGGCATTTGTTACACACAATCGAGTCGTTTTTTTAAGCTGAGAATGGCGTGAGAACCTAAAACAAGAATGAAGCCCCAAAGAGCAAAAAAGCAGTTCCAAAAGGGGAGATAGCCTTCTTGTCCCAAGCAAGCAGCGCGCATCCCTTCCATCACATAGATCATGGGATCGATCAAAATCGCGTAGCCAATGGCAGGGGCAAGTTTGAAACTGGTTTGCCAAGTGAAGAAATAGCCACCAAACATAAAGAGGGGATTGACGAAACGAAGAAATAGGCTGGAAAGGTTGTGCGGTTTTTTGATCATGCCGGTGAGCCAAAGGCTAAAGAAGCCAAAGAAGAGATAGGCGGTGGGGAAAATGAGAATCAGTTGCAAAAGATTGATCTTTGTGAGATCAAAGTTTTCCCAAAGGAATACTTTCCCAACAAGGAAAAGGGGAGTGCAGATGAGGAGGTTGGTAAAGGCCCATTTGACAGCAAGTTGTCCAAAGATAACCCAATAGGGAACAGGCATAGAGAGCTTAAAGGTGATGGTTCTGTCGCCTTCAATATCAAAAACGAGTTCTCCCACATGTGCGATGATATTGAAAAGACCAAAGCTGGCAATCGCTCCAACTAAAATGAAGGGGCCATAGTTAGTGGAGACACCGAGTTTGGGCATGAAGTACCCGAAGATCACCACGTTTGTGAAAAAGAGAAAGCATGTATCAAAGAAGTTGCCAGGATAGACTCTACGAAATTGTCGGAGATCTTTGCGCATCAGTTGCCAGAAAATCTTGCGGATCATTTTTCTTCCCCCTGCTTTTCCATCAAATGCAGAAATACATCTTCGAGATTTTCTTTTTTGTAGTACTCGTTGAGTTTTTCGGGAGTATCGAGCACTTATATAAGCCCTTTATCGATAAAGCAAACCCGATCAGAGAGTTTTTCTGCTTCTTCGAGGTAGTGGGTGGTGAGTAAGATTGTCACTCCTTCATCGCGCAGAGCTAAAATGATTTTCCAGAGGTTTTTTCGAATGTGTGGATCAAGACCGACAGTGGGTTCATCCAAGATCACAAATTTCGGGCTGTGCATGAGAGTACGGGCAATTAAGTAACGCTGCTTGTAGCCCCCAGATAGATGTTTGGCCACCGATTTTGTATAACTCCCGAGGTCGAAAAGTTGGATGAGATAGTCTTTTTTCTTTTCGGCTTCTTTCTGAGTTTTGCCATAGCAGCGAGCGGCAAAGACGAGTGCTTCTTCAATGGTCAGATCGGGATCGATGTTGGGTTTTTGTGGGCAGAGTCCTACGGTGTGGCGGTAGCGCAAGATGTCTTTGTAGATCGACGCTCCCCTCCATTGGACATCGCCGCTTGTCGGAGGGTGAAGCCCTGCCAGAATGCCTGAGAGGGTGGTTTTGCCCGCGCCATTGACCCCGAGCAATCCAAAAACTTCTCCCTCGTAAATTTCAAAAGAAATTCCCTGCAGTGCTTTATTGAGGGGCTTTTTCTTTTGAAAATAGGTCTTATGGATATCTTGCAAAGTAAGCAAAGTCTTTTTCATAGGAGAAATATGATAAGACTACGGGGGATAAAAGCCTAAAACAAATTGTTAAATCCCTCTGCGAGGGTGGGGTGGGCGAAAATGGCTTCATGCAAAGATTTTGCATTTAGATTGCCCATCATAGCGATTTGGAGCATGGACATCAACTCGCCCCCTTCAACACCTAGAATAGCGCAGCCAAGAATCTGGCGGGTCTCTTTATGAATGATTGCTTTCATCAGTCCTTCCGTCTCACCGATTTCAATGGCTCTTGCGACATAGCTCATTGGCATTTTTAGAGCTTCATGAGGAATGCCCGCTTTTTTGGCTTCTTCCTCTGAGATGCCGACTCGACCCAGTTGCGGATCGGTAAAGACTGTATAGGGAATCATGCGCCCTTTCAAAGAGCGATTTTTTCCTTCGAGGAGATTGTCTTGCAAAATCCGAAAATCATCATAAGAGATGTGGGTAAAGGCGGGGCCTCCTTTGACATCTCCGATAACGTAGATATGCGGGCAAGAAGTTTGGAGTTTTTCATTTGCGGAAATAAAGCCCTTTTCATCTGTTTGGACGCCGGCTTTTTCAAGGGCTAGTTCAGCAGTATTGGGAGTGCGTCCTGTCGCAATGAGAAGATGCGAGCCTTTAATGCTTTTTCCCTCTTCAAGCACCACTTCAATTCCTTTTTTCACCTCTCGCACTTTGGCATTGAAGATAAACTTGAGACCTTCTTTTTCTAAAATTTCTCGCATGGCAACGGAAATATCGGGATCTTCTCGTGTTATGATGCGCTCGCTGCGAGCCAAAATCGTCACTTTACTGCCAAAGCGATGAAACATCTGCCCAAATTCCAAGGCGATATAGCTGCTTCCAATGATGATGAGATGCTTGGGGAGTTCTCTCACTTCCATGATGGAGGTAGAGTCGAGATAAGAGATCTCGTCTAGTCCCTTCATTTTTGGAATCATGGGGCCTGCGCCCGTATTGATCACGATCAAAGGAGCAGTGGCTGTTTGATTTTCAAAAGCAATGGTATGAGGGTCCACAAAATGGGCAGATCCAAAGATGAGATCGAGATTTTCCATATCCTCCATCCGCTTTTGAGAAGAAGTGCGAAAAGAGGTGACGATCTCGTTTTTTCTTTCGATGATTTTTTGGATATCAACGCCTTGGAAGGAGGCTTTGATTCCAAGGCTTTCACAGATTTTCGCGCTGTGGGCGGCTTTTGCACTTGCCACCATGGTTTTGGTGGGCGTACAGCCCCGATTGACGCAGGTTCCTCCTACTTGATCTTTTTCGATGAGAAGAACTTTTTTGCCTTTGCTTGCAAA
>SDBS01002171.1_pt1 | contig 19741 bp, 15 predicted proteins | sample 2277091 | NCBI WGS metagenome assembly SDBS01 (sample SAMN10404972, study PRJNA504765) | marine sediment metagenome | isolation source: marine sediment core GS10_PC15, 163 cmbsf | place: Arctic Ocean: Southern Knipovich Ridge | collected 2010 | reverse complement strand
GTCTTCTGCTGCAATTGGTGTTCCTATGCTGGAGCCGATTTAGCGGGAGTTTCTCGCTTTCAATATCCTCCTAATATGAGAATAGTACGTGTTATGTGCTCAGGAAGAGTTGATCCTTCATTTATCATAAAAGCTTTGAAGAGTGGAGCAGATGGAATTTTAATTAGTGGTTGCCACATAGGTGACTGCCATTATATTTCTGGGAATGAATATACGAAAGAACGATTTGAAAGATTACATAAGATAGTAATTCTGCAATTAGGTGTCGATGGAAGACGTGTGAAATTGGAATGGATTAGTGCCTCAGAAGGTAAGCGGTTTGCTGAGCTAATTACAGAATTTACAGAACTAATAAAAGAACTTGGTCCTCTATAAGAAATTAGAATTTTGACAATAATTAAAGATAAAATTTCTTACTACTATAAAAAATGGAAAAAAAATTGATGGTGTAAATATATAGTGGAAGGGTCTGTGTTAGTTATTGGTGGAGGTATAGCAGGTATTCAAGCTTCTTTAGATTTAACTGAACTTGGCTTTAAAGTTTACTTGATTGAAAAAGGACCGTCTATAGGAGGTCGAATGGCTCAATTTGATAAATTATTTCCAACTAATGATTGTAGTCTTTGTGTTCTTGCTCCTAAAATGGTTGCAATTTATAGAAATCCTAATATTGAATTGTTTACTCTAAGTGAAGTTCAAAAAGTAACAGGAAGTGTTGGAGATTTTACCGCTATAATACTTAAAAAACCCCGCTATGTTGATGAGGCAAAGTGTCGAGGATGTGGGGATTGCGCTGCAAAATGTCCAAAAATAGAAAGCCCAAATATTTTCGATATGAATCTAGGGAAAAGAAAATCTTCCTATATTCCATTTCCACAAGCTACACCACCCACTTATTTAATAGATCCTGAATTATGCCTCTATATAAATAGAAAAGTGTGTGGTGTATGTAAAAAAGTTTGTAAAGCTGATGCTATTAATTTTGAACAAAAACCCCAAGAGCTTACGATAAAAATAGGGGCTATTGTTGTTGCTACGGGTTTTGATATGCTAGGTGAGGAATTATCGCCCAAATGGGGTTATAAATATGAAAATGTTACCAACGCTTTAGAATATGAGAGAATTTTGAGTTCTTCAGGCCCTTTTGGAGCGGAAATTTTAAGACCAAGCGATCATAAAGAACCTGAAAAAATAGCATTTCTTCTATGTGCTGGATCAACTGGCTCAGAAAAAAATGTATCGTATTGTTCTCGAGTATGCTGTATGTATTCTGCCAAATTTGCCATAAATACAAAAACTAATTTAGAAGATTCTCAGATTTCAGTATTTCGCCATTATATAAGAGTTTTCGGTAAATATTTTTATGAGTATACTAAGAAATCTCGAGAAGAATATGGAGTTAATTTTATTCACTCAGAAATAGATCATATTGAGGAGGATCCAGACACAAAAGATTTAATAATACATTATAAAGATCTAAAAGCAGGTGAAACAAAAGAATTTAGAGCGAATTTAGTAGTTCTTACCTCCCCAATAGTCCCCTCTAGTGGCACTAAAGAACTAGCTAATATATTAGGCATTGAATTGGATAAATATAACTTTTTTAAAGAAAGATCTTATTTTAATAATTCCTTATCTACAAAAGACGGAATATTCCTAACTGGTGTATGTGGTTCAGGACCAATGAATATTCCTGAAACAGTAGCTAGTGCGAGTGGTGTTGCTGGGATAATTTCTACCTTATTAGCTCCAGCGAAATATACAAAAGTTCAAGAAAAAGACAAAATTCTCTTACCTGAAGAAAATATTATAAATATTACACCAAATGCTTTAATTATAGGTGGTGGTATATCAGGAATGACCGCAGCTCTAAATATAAGTAAACAAGGCTTTGAAACATATATTATCGAAAAAGAAAAACGCCTTGGGGGCAATTTAAATGATATTAATATAATATATCCAACCCAACAAAAAGCATCAGAATTTCTAAATGGAATAATCAAGGAAATTGAGGAGAGTGACAAAATTCAAGTTTTCTTAAATTCTCAAATACAAGAAATTAAGGGTAAGATTGGAAAATATGAAATTAATTTAATTGATGGCAATGAAAAGACTCACAGCTTAATTAGTGGTGTAATAATTGTAGCTACGGGTGGTCAAGAATTCAAGCCAAAAAGATTATTTCAATATGATGAAAAGAATAAGAATGTAATAACTTTATTAGAATTAGAGCAAAAGTTAAAAAATAACGATGATTCTTGGCTTGATAAAATAAATCATATTACAACTATTTTATGCGTCGACGCAAGACAAAAGGACGGTTTTGCCTATTGCTCAAATGTATGTTGTATTAACGCAATTAAAAATATACAAATTTTAAAAAAAATTAAACCAGAACTTGAACTACTTGTACTTCTACGAGATCTTCAAACTGCCAAAAAAGAATTTGAAAACATTTTCAATAAACGAAAAAAGATTGCAAAGTTTTTTAGGTATGAGTTAAATAATATTCCAGAAATTACTAAAATTAGTCAAGATCCAGAAAAATATGACATCAGATTACGCGACGATTTAAATTGGAGTAATTTCATTGACATTGAAACCGATTTAATTGTTTTAGCGACTCCGTTAATTCCCTCTTTAAATTTAAAAGAGATAGGAGATATGTTAAATGTTCCATTGGATAAAAGTGGCTTCTTTCCAGAGGCTCATGAGAAACTGAGACCACTGGATTTTGTTACTCAAGGAGTTTTTGTATGTGGATGTGCTCAATGGCCAAAAAACATACAAGATTCTATAACACAAGCTAATGGGGCTGCTGGTAGAGCAAGCAGGTTTTTGAGTAAAAAACAAATTTCTACAACAAAATTAGAATATCTCTCATTTTTACTCTCAATCCAATGCTATTTTAAGGATCTAGTAATAAATATTGAGAAATGCAATGGATGTGGGAGATGTGCAGAAAGCGATATCTGCTCATTTAACGCTATAACTCTCGTTGATACGCAGAGAGAATATGAAGATGTTAACTTACCGATTAAAAAAGCTGTTATTAATTCAGCACTCTGCAAGGGTTGTGGAAAATGTGCTTCTGTGTGCCGATTGAAAGCAATAGAGGCAAAACATTTTGATTTTAAGCATATTTCAGCGATGATCGACCCTTATTTCCTGAAAGATGAAAAATCAGTAGAAAACATAGAGACTGTTAAAACTAACTAAGAAAAAAGATAAAGAGAGAAGTTCATAAATTCTTTTTATATATGTTTTCTGAAAAAAATTAAATATTCGGCAAATACTATTATAATTATGACAATACAAGATAAAGTTATAGTGGGAAAAAATAGTTAGCAAGTATAAATCCTGGAGATGAAGTATTGATTGAGGCTTTGAAACTATCACATATAGAACTTTTATTTTTGAGGATAATATCATTCTAATGAAAGATTCAAGTAATTTTTTTAATATAGAATTAGTATGATCTCAAACTTAATATTAGTTCATAATGTTATGAACTGAAGACTGGCTTGGAAAGTGAATTTACTTGTAAATATTATGTTCATATATTAGTGAACTTGTTAAAAAAAAAAAATAAGAAAAAAATTATCCGAGAACAAATTTGCATCTTTAATTGAATCTATAATGAGCTTAAGATTAATGTTAAAGTAGTTGTTATATTGAACATTTCGGCATTTTTCAAAAAGGTCTAGGCTTTCTTGTATTTCATCTTCTAACAATTTTAGGTAAAAAGTATGACATTTTTTCTTATATATCTTTAAGATAATGTTTACAGAATCTTTATGATAATAAAATTCTATAAATTGAGTCCTGAGCTTAGAGTTTTTTGGCGTTTGCAGTCCTATCTAATATAAACTTATAATCTCGCAAATTTAAAATCATGTTGTGTGTGTGATCGCAAACGTATCTATCAAACATTTCTTTCTCAAAAAAGAGATCTATAATACAATCTTCCTCTTCAGAATAATGTAATACTTTCATACCTGTTGGATCGAAAGTTAGGCAAATAATAGCGTTGATCCTTTTTAGTAGTAATAAAATCTTTTTAAGTTGGGTCGCTATCAAGAAAAATATTTTCTAAGTTTTATAGGCAATTTAAAAAGGATTAAAATAATAGGGGCTGAAAAATGGCTTCAAGAGCAAGAAAAACTATACACTTGTCCTAAGTGTGATGGTGAAATTTGTATTCATGATGCAGAATGTTTTGATTGTGGAAATAAAATAAATCCGAATATAAAATAGAGGTGAGAAAAAATTAACCTTATAAGTTAACCAGCAAATGATTAACCTTATAAGTTAACCAGCAAATAATAGAATTATGAGAAAGAGATACTATTTACTGATTTCTATTATTTTAGTGTTAGCAACCTTATGGGTGTTTTATTTTTCAGGTTGGGAGCAAATTTTAATCAATTTAATCCTAATTAATGCTATAATTTATTTTGTGCGGAAGCCCCTAATTAGTTTAGCAGCATATATCTTTAAAAGTAGGTTTTATAGATTAATGATCTCAATTGCAATTAATGGCGTATTGAGTGTATTTTTATTATGGGTCTTATTTGTGATTTCAGCAGAACTTTTTATAGCGCTTATCTCTTTTATGATTATCGCCATATCTTTGAACTTTAGGAGTATTATTAATAATATTGCGTCGGGAGGGCTATTATTGATGTCAGAGCAGTTTGATATAGGCGATTTAATTGAAACTAATAACACTCAAGGGATTGTGAAGGAAATCACTTTGAATTATGTGAGGATAAGAGAGTTTGATGGTGTAGATCTTGTTTTACCAAATAGTAAGGTATATGGTTCGACAATAATAAAATTCACACATGATAAATTTATGGTTTTTAAACCACTAGAGAAAGAGGAATTTGAAAACCAAAAATATTATCGGAGATATTTAAAAACCTTCAACAAAATACTCGCAGCAAAAATAAAAATTACTAAGTATGTTAAACAAATGGAAATTCTAGGGAACATGGATCCTGAAAATCTTGAGGAACACTTATTTAAAGTATTTGACAAATATAAACCAATATTTGGTAAACGACCAGGTTATTCATTTGACACAACAAGATCTGGGCGTTTTCGAATTAATTTTTACATTATATCAGAGAAACCGCATTTAGTTGTGAATTATATAGATGCCTTTTTAAGAGATTTAGTGTATGAACTATATTCTGATGAAATTTTTCTTGGGTGGGAAGAGTATAAGCAAGAATTTCTACAAGATATCGATTATGAAAAGAAGGAGGGTACTAGTTAATGACAATTTTTCGAACCGATTTAGAAGCGTTAATATATGTAATAATAATAGGAATCAGCTTATATATAGTAAACAGGATTATTTCTTATAGCATAGATCGAATCAAGAAATTTCTCCCTGCTAAGAAGAATAAGATAAATTTTATAATACGGCTAATCTCAATTATAGTTTTTATTTATTTTTTAATTGAAGGATTCCCATCGTTCACTGCGATTCCAACAGAATATACCGTGATTATTACAGGTGCTATAAGCACTGCTCTAGCTTTTGGCACAAGTGAAATCTTTTCTAATTTCATCAGCGGAATCCTTATTTGGATAGTGGATCCATTTGATATTGGTGATATTGTGAAGATTAAGGATCATAAGGGACTTATAAAATCAATAACACTAACAAAGGTCATAATTGAAACCTTTGATAGAATCATCGTAGAGATATCAAATTCTGACATTCTTGCGTCAACTGTTTTAAATTATACACTTAAATTAAAAAATATTGAGAATTACTATAGATTTAAAAGACAAATTCAATCACCACAGCAAATTGGTAATGCGCGACTTAATATTGATGTGTTTGACAAAAAATTGCGAAAAAAAGAAGACAATGAACTTAGAGCGTTGCATAAGTTAGTGTTAGAAAGCGAAGATTCAGTAATACATACATTTACTTTTTCAATGCACTTTCCTTATGAAAGATTTAGGATAAAAGTAGATAAAACTGATAAATTATGTGATAAATATACAGAAATCTTTGGTTTCAAACCAAAATTTCATATTTTTAACTTTTATTCTGATATACTTGTGAAATTTCGAATTCTTACGTTAAATTCTAATAAATTGCTGAATTACCAAGCAGATTTCGCGATAGATATATATAAAATAATTTTAAGCAAATAAAAAAATTATAAATTTATAGGTTTTAGGTGTTAGTTTTTATTTTACGGATGTTCTATATGGAGATTACTTTTAATCTGTTGTTGTGAATATTTCACTTTCAAACTTGTATGGCAAATCAACGACATTCTGTTCTTCTATAACAAAAGCATTTTCAAAAGTTTCCATAAAGTCTTTAGAATCAGTTGTTCCTTCCAGATATTCAATTTTAGCTTCCTCTATTTTTTTATTCAATTCTTCTTCATTCTCAGCTATAATAAAAATATCTCTAAAAAAATCCTTATCATATTCTCCAAAACTATCAAGAATTCTAATATGTGCTATATTAACTTTCAATTATTATCATCTCCAAATAATTCTTTTAAACTTGTTGAAAAAAATTTCTCGTAAGGGTTATAGTGTAATGTTTTGAAAGTGCGTTATGTCCGTTCAGCTCGGCACATGAAGGGCATAAAATAACCTTAGATGTGTCTTGAAAGAAATTTAGGATCCTCTTAAGTCTTATAGCAAAAATGAAAGAAGTAATTAAGCAGGTGATATAAATTATGTACGAGTTTGAAGATGAAATTTCTGAAAGGCTACTAGCGCCTTTCATTTGCGGTGAATGTGGAAAAACCTACCATTCTTACGATAAAGATAACGCCTATGAGAGTACTTGTAAATATTGTACGGGGATGTTAATTGATCCTTGTAAGAATTGCACTGGGTTAGATTGCGTTTGCTGTGAAAATAATCCTAATTTTAATTATTAACTCTTTTTTTTTCTCTTTTATCTATTTTGGATTAATCTTGCAAATAAAACTAAGTTCACAATGTTATGAACTAATTCTTCTTAATCATTTTATGAATAGGAAAAGCAATTGTAGGCAAAAGAGAGAGGAACAAATCTCAAATTCACTTCACAATATGAGTATTACATGGAGTATAGATGCAGAGAGAAGCATTAAAAACACCTAGCCAGTCTTCAAACCGTAATATACCAATGTTCAAGATCAGTTCCTACAGTTTTATATACATTATTTGCAAGTATTATAGTCTTTATTATAATAGCAGCAAGAAAAAAAATCGATAAGAAAGCAGGAATTCTATTCATCGACCCTTATTTCCTGAAAGATGAAAAATCAGAAGAACTTAGAGAAAAGGCGTGAAGAAACTTGTGTTTTTACTTGTAAATACTAAGTTCATAAATTAGATTAAAAAAAATTAATTGAATTTATAGATATAGACTTTATTTCAAAGCTTTCTTTACAAATTTTCACAAGTTTTATTATAATTAAAAAATCTTCAAGGTTCACACATAGTTCACAAAGAACTCTTTATATTTTATAAACAATTCTTACAACTAGGGATCTTAGTAAAGAGTCAACATGCGAGAACATAAGATTAAGGAAAAGAATTTTAAGTCAAATATATTAAAAATCCAAATATTTTCTTTTATTTTAGGGATACACACAGTTAGAGCAGTTTATATTCCATATATGACCATTTGGGGTGGACTTTCCTTTTTTCAAATAATGTTACTACAAAGTTATTTTACAGGTATGATTGTACTTCTTGAAATTCCTTCCGGAGCGATCGCAGATTTTTTAGGGCGTAAGACGGCCTTAGTTTTATCAGCTATATCAGTATCTCTTGCTGCGTTTTCATATAGCATAGTTCCGAATTTTTTTATTTTCATGTTGGCAGAAACTTTCTGGGCTTTTGGAGTAGCTTTAATGTCGGGAACTAATCAAGCATTTTTATATGCTTCATTAAAATCGTATGGAGATGAAGAGAATCTTTCAAAAATTTTAGGAAGAGCTACGACTATGAGACTAATAGCACTTACAATTTCTGCGCCGATAGGATCTCTTATAGCAGAATTTATCTCGCTACAATTTACAATGACATGTTTAGGGTTTATTTATATTGGAGCATTTTTAATTGCATTAACATTTAGAGAGCCTAAATTCGGTACTACTAATGATTATAAACAAAAAAATTATTTCAGCATAATAAAATCTGGTTTTAGAGAATTGAAACACAATAAAATTCTAAGGACTCTCGCTTTAGATTGGATACCAATAGATATCTTAATATTTTTTTTATTTTGGACATATCAGGTTTATTTTCAAGTGATTCAAATTCCAATAATTTTTTTTGGCTTCATTACGGCTTTAATGAATATAACTCAAGCGGTGTTTATTAATCTAATTCCGAAATTGTTAAAAAAATCTAAAAATAAAAAAAAATTCATAATTATTGTTAATTTAATTAATGGAACTGTTTATTTATTATTAGGAATAACAACCATAATTCCATTAGGGCTTGTCTTAATCTTGTTATTAGTCTCGTTTGGATATACGAGATTTTTAATTTTTGTCAATGGAATTAATAATCAGATTGAATCAGAAAATCGAGCTACAGTACTTAGCACTATCAACATGTTCGGAAGTTTAATAAGAGCAATCCTTTACCCTTTTATTGGGATTCTTGTGGAAATAAATGTTTTATTGGTCTTCATAATAATAGGAACCTTAATTATATTCCTTACGTTATTTACTCGCTCTAAAAACGAATATCTTTAAAAAAATGCTAGAATTAATAGAGATCCTTCATAATAAATTCTAACTTTTGATTATTGAGCGTTTCTTTTAGGGGATGATCAAGTTACAATTAATTGAAGCTTAATTTATATTTTAATAAATTCACATATAAATTGATTATACGCTGCTAAATAGGACATTCCTAAGGGATTTCTTAATCCAGTGAATAAATATTCTTCTAAATACAATTCACCTATTTTTTGAACCTTTCTATAACTATCCTCATTTTTAAATCCTACAACTGCTATAAATTCATTCGAATTATATGTATTATGAAAAATACTAACCCATTGAAGTTTTTCTCTATATTCTTCTATGCGCTTCTTTCTCAAATCTAAATATTTTTCTTTAACGTTCTCCCCTATCAAACCATGAATAATTATTATATATTTATAAATCTCTGAAAAGTTTCCAATTTTAAGAGTAATGTCTTCCTCACAAAAGATTTCAAAATAAGGTTCTGGCCCAAAAGCTATAGAAGCGAATCTATCATCTCGTCTAATTTGCATTATAGATTGAGCAGCATCGTTGTGTGATTTTTCAGATTCCCATTCGGTAATTGACCAGATAATGTGTGGCTGAATTTTACATTGAAAAAATTTCCGAAATAGAACTCCTATTTCCTTGGTAAACTTTTTTTCTGACTCCAAAAAATTATTTAAAGTTTCTTTTATTCTTCCATTTTCTATATAGGCAGTACAGATTGAAAACATGACACTAATTCCCAATATCTTTAATTTGAATATTATATAAAAGAAACAAATATTTTTAATTTTTTAAATAATATGTAAATAATTAATAGATATTTATCTAGTAAACATAAAATTATAGAAAAATGGCTTTTTATGATATATTTTCATTGCTGAAGAAATTATAATTAAAAATTAAACATTATCATAAGAAATAAAAATAACTTGGTATTAATGACTGAATTCGCAATTGAAGCAATAGGGATTAAAAAACAGTTTGGTGGAAATGGAATAGGCCCTTTTAAAAAACCCATTGTAAAGGCTTTACAAGGTGTTAACTTTAACATAAAGTATGGAGAAAATTATTGTCTATTAGGACCAAATGGCTCAGGAAAAACAACTCTGATTCGGTGTATATTAGGATTGCTTGAAGCAGAGGGATCTATAAGAGTTTTAGGGTATGAAATCCCAAAAGAGAGAAATCGGATTATGTCAAAAATCGGATATATGCCTCAAGATATAAGTCTTTATCCTGACTTATCAGTAAAAGAAACGCTCCAGTTTTTTGCACGTATTTATGGATTAAAAAATCGTCAAATCCGTAATAAATCTGTGGAAAACTTACTTAATGTTTTTCTTTTAAAAAGATGGCAAAATATGGTGGTAGAAAACTTATCAGGTGGTATGAAGCGACGGTTATCGTTAGCTAGCTCTTTGATTCATAAACCAAAATTAATCTTCCTTGATGAGCCTACTATTGGTGTTGATCCAACTCTTAGACTTTCTTTTTGGGATTATTTTAAAGATCTAAATGAGCAGGGTGCAACAATAATTACAACAACACATGTTATGGATGAAGCAGAAAAAAGTCGGAGAATTGGATTCATGAGAAATGGAAGATTAATTGCTGAAGGCACAGTCAAAGAATTAAGAAAAAAAGTTCCTGGAAATCGAAAATTAATTATTGGAACTTCTATTGAAAACACAAAACCTATTGCGGAGCTCATATCAAAAGAATATGAATTAAAAGTTTTTTCCACCAACTTCAAGTTAGAAGTTTTTTATAATGACGATTCTCTGATCGATTCGATTTTAACATTTATAAGAGAGAAAGTGAAAATTAGCGAAATACAAACCGTTGAGCCAAATCTTGAAGACATCTTTATATATTTTTCAAATGAAAGCGAGGAGGGCATCATAATTAAATGAAATTATTTAATATTTGGACAGTAACAAAGAAAAATCTTCAACAGCTGAAAAGAGATAAGCGATTAATCCTATTATCGATTATCGCACCTATTATTGTTACAGCTCTGTTTGGGAGCGTTTTCGGCGGAGAGTTTACCAGCCTTCGAGTAATTTTTATAAATGAAGATGAAAATTTTAGTAATGTTTTTGCCGATGAAATTTCCAGCTTAATGGATGAAGATCCTAAAATTCAATTTAATTTTACTTCAGATCCGAGTGTTGCTCGAGTCAATGTAGAAAAAAGATACTCTCAAGCGGCTATTATTTATCCTGATACCTTTACAGAAGATCTTTTACTTGGAAATGAAACAGAGGTCGAATTATATGTAAGTTATGAAAATCCCATGGTCGCAAATTACATTATAAGCTTATTTCAAGCAAATTCTACTCAGGTTATGGAAAAATATTTTGGAGAAAGTCTATTCTCTATTTCAATAATTCCCATATATCAAGGGGCCCCAGGTCCACTTCCTAACTCTATCAATATATCACTTTGCAATTTAGATAATGGAATGACCGAGAGTCCTCTCTCTCAAGATATTTATGAATTACTTGATGAGAGAGAAACGATGGATGTTGAAGAGGGTGATGACTTAGATGAAGCGGAAAAAAAAGTTCAAAGAGGTGAAGCTCGAGCAATTATAATATTCTCTGAAAATTTTACTTACAACGCCCTTATTAAGAAAGAAATTAATATTGAGATTAAGATGGATGGAGCTGAACCTCAAGCATGCATGTCTATAATAGCGGCTATTAGCTCTTCTCTGGCAGATGTTTTTGAAGAGAAATTTGATATATCTTTATTTAATATTGATGATTATTATTATAATAATCGAGATGGCACTGATGAACCAGTAAAATTGATTACATATTATACTCCAGCAATTATATGCTTTACAGTATTCTACTTTTCTTTTTTGCTCACGATGATGTCATTTTTAAGAGAAAGAAATCAAGGTACTATGGAACGTATCTTAACATCTCCTCTTAAAAAAAGTGATATTGTTTTAGGATATATTCTTTCGTTTAGTATCCTTTCAATACTAGAAGCAACTTCTGTAATTCTAACAACAATACTAATATTCAACGCACAAATAGAATACACAATATTTTCTTTAATACAGGCTTTTCTCATTGTTTATATTGTAGTGATCGGAGCACTAGGATTGGGAATTTTTCTTTCAGTCCTAGTAAAAACTGAATTTCAAATTATGCAATTTATCCCTTTAATCATAATTCCTTTCATGTTACTATCAGGCATGTGGGCTCCTATAGAAGCTTTGCCTGATTGGCTCCGACCAATGTCATCATTTATACCTTTAACTTATGCAAATAATGCTATGAGAGACACTCTTTTAAGAAATAAAACAATCTTAGATATTTTATTCCCGTTTAGTATTTCACTATTGTTTGCGGGACTGATGATTGCTTTAGGAATACTAAAACTAAAGACAAAACTTTAATAAGAATTATAGAATATTTAACTAAATTTTTAGGTAATTTTAGTTAAAAACTATTCACTTAATGATAAAATATAAAAGAAACTTTGTGAAATAAAATTAAAGTTAGAAGAGGAAAAAGGAATTGAAGTTAATAATATCTTTTCTGATTGAGTTAAGGCAATTGATGCTTAAATATAAAAAATTCTTAAAATCATGAAAGGTTTAGTAAGTAAATTTTACAAAATTACCAAATTTTACTATAAATCCTTGTTGATTTATTAATAATTTAAACATTAAAAGTTTTTAAATAAGAAAGGACAATCAATATAACATTTATAAAAAAAATAAAATTAAAAAAAATTAAAAAAAAAAAATTGAGTGAAAAGAAATGAATGAAACAAAGAAAGTCTCTGGTTTAATGGGATTATTATCGAATCGAATTCTATTTATCATCCATTTATTTGCCTATGTAGCCGTATCGCTCTTACTTACATTGATTTGGGGTGTTACTTTAGCAAACCGAACAACTAACTACTTTTTACCGATATTTCCTATTTTAGGTTGGGGTATTGGTCTCGGATTTCACGCAATCATCTATTTAATGTATAATGATAAAGTTAAATACCTTTCAGAATTAAGAACACAATCCGGATTCAAAGTATTATTCCTATTTCATGCGTGGTTCTATATTTCAGTTAACCTCTTTCTGATTGTTATCAACCTTACTTTTGTTACTGAAGTAATATGGTTTTTCTGGCCCCTAGGTGGGTGGGGAGTCGCATTTGGCTTCCATGCCTTCGGGTTCTTTACATGGGATAAAAGTTTCGAAATCCAAAAAGGAAAGCTCAGTAAGAAATACCCCGATTACTCAGATCAAAGAATAAAAGAATTGGCAACTTCAAAACTTTTAGGAATCGAAATTTTATTAATGCATATCACATATTTTGCTGTAGTTGCTGTCATAGCATATACAACCCAAATTTGGACATTAATTGATGTTACCTTAGCAAGTACAATTCAAACAACACTTGGATGGTCTCTATTCCTTGGTTTACACATACTAGCGTATTATCTTTTTAATTATGTGGAATCTGTGTCAATAGTAATGAAGGGTTTGATCCTTCACCTTATAGCGTATGTAGGGCTTTCTATTATTGGTCTTTGGCAACAATTTACATCCGGACAAGAAATATTTTGGTGGCATATCCCTGTCATTTTATGGGCAGTTATGGTTGCTATGCATATCTTATTTGCCCTAAAGTGGGATGCTATTAATCCACGGACTCTCGAAAAAGTTAAAAGTCGATCTCCTGAAGGACTTGAAGAGTATAAGTATCAAAGGATTACATATTGGGTAGTGTTTTGGCGAGGTACATTTTTAGCTCATATCATAATGTATTTCCTTGGATTAATTCTCTTATTACCGATAACTAATGAAATTGTAGATATTACATTTGAAACAATCACTATTACGAGCATAGAATTATTAGGTATTACAGCATTAGGATGGTTGATAGCTCTATTAGTGCATGGCGCTATGTATCTTGTTGTAATGAGAAACGTTCGTGGATTTCTAATGTGGACTGCTTATCTTCATCTTGCTGCTTATATCGGTGCAATTCCACTTATAATTACTCTTAATATGTTACTTCTACCCGAATTTCTATGGAGTGCAATTGCTTTAGGAGGATGGGGAATAGGACTGGGAGCTCATATTTTAATTGCCTATTTAATTCGGGGGAACCCCGAAGCGAATCGAGGAGATTAACCGAAATAAACCAAGAGCAAACATAATACTAAGTTTAAATCAAAACTTTTTTCTTTTTTTTAATTAAATCTATTCTTTTTCAATATTAACCAGATTCAAAAAATTTTAAAATTTTAAAACGAGTTGATACTTATTACACATTAGATTTTTTTTAAAGAAAAATATGTTCAAATTTAGCATTTTTTAATTCTTTAAGTGAGATATAATCAAAATGGATATAATTCTGTCATTATCAGAAATTTTCGAGGAGATAGATGTTTCGTGGATTGACAGCTCAAAAGATCTAACTAGGAGCGATAAATATTATGATTTATTATCTTTATTTCCTAACTTACGAAAAATATTTGAAGAAGGACGCCAAAAAGATGAAGTTGAATTTCATAGAACAGTAAAACATATTTTTAGGATATTTAAAATTTATTTTCTTATGAAAGCGGGGGAATTTAATCATAATACCCTTTCTTCAATCTCTTCACAAACGATCAGTCGAAAAGTAAAGAATCAATTTATGCAAAATGAGTTAGCGCTTCCCCTAATCTTGATGTTTCATGATATTGGGAGGTTTATTGATAAATTTGATCATCCTAATCAGAGTGTTCTATTCATTTCTAACAATAACCTTCTTGAATCATTTAAACTGGAAGATGCTGACAAGCTCCTTATTAAGAAAGTTATTCAGTACCATTTGTTATTTGCAGCTATTTACACAGGTGAATCTACTTACTTCGGAATTTATTCTCTCTTGAATGATAAGAAATTCATTAAATTACTCTCAAATGAGAAATATTTTAGATTATTCATAGATTCATTAGAAATTTTCACTTACATTGATATTTTAGGATATTCTTATGCTAGGATCTACGATCATTATATAAAATGCTTTAATGAAATCAATAAAAAATTAAAAACTATTTTAAGTTTTTGGCCAGATAAAGATTCAGCTTTAGAGAAAGCTATAAAATTTTCCAATGAGTGGATCGAATGGAGAATCGCGGGAGCTTTAAGAATTTTTCAGTTTATTGATACTAAAGCTTATTTAACACGAGATTTCTACTTTAATAAAATAAAAGAGAGTGTATTCAATATAAACATTGTTAAAACATTGAATGTTGACTGGAATAGTATTAAAACTAAATATTTAAAGAATTCTTATCAAATTCAAATAAAATACGGTCTTGGTGTTTTAATGTTATTATCAAAAAATAGCGAAAAAATGAAATTTGAGCGAAGCCCGATGAAAAGAGATCAGATTATCTCTTCTAATTTAATTCTATTTTGGATTATTCTATCGAAAGAAATTGGTATTAGATCTAAAGGAGATATGGGTTGTATGTGGAATATATATTTCAAGGGATTGCCAATTTGGTCTAAATGGGATGGAAAAATGAAAAAATTGGTGAATCATAAAACTCTTGAATCGATAATTAAATCTGCTTATCAAAATTTTGATCAAAATAAAAAGGAGTTCAATTTATATCTAGATTTTAAAAAAGTTTTCACGTAAATAAAAGGATATCTAGCTGTATTCAAACTCTCAAATTTATATCTAAATAAAAATTAGAACAGATTTATCATTATTTTATAAGATTTTTTGTACCTATTTATGAAATCACTGAGTTGAAGCCGACTATTTTACTGCATTCTGTTCAAACATTTTTTTATTAATCTCTACGCCTAATCCAGGATTTTCTAAAGCTTTTACTATCCCTTTATCAACTTTTATTGGGTCTTCAAGAATTTGAAACTCTTCAGGATAAAATGGAAATTCTAACCAATCACATCTCGTTGAGAGCACAAAATGAAGGTTCGCTGCAAATGATAATCCAAAACCGAAGATATGAGGTATACAACGAACTCCTTTAACTTCTGCCATGGCATCAATTTTTTTACATTGTAGAAATCCACCACTTCGAGTAACGTCAGGTTGTACGATATCATATGCTCCTTTAGAAAGAATATCTTCAAATCGAAAGATTCCCATATCATTTTCGCCCCCTGCGATATCTACTGCTGATTCACTTCTTAATTTCGCTAAACCGTTAAGATTTTCAGATGGAAGAGGTTCTTCTAACCATTCAATATCATTCTTGCTGCAGACTCTTGCAAACCTTAACGCTTCTGTGACTGTCAGATAATATGAATTTGCATCAACCATTATATGCAAATCTGGAAAAGCATCTCTTACTTCTTTAATTACTGCTTCTGGTTTACCTCCTCTCCCTCCAACCCTTAATTTAACGCCAGTAAAGCCCCCAAGATCGATAGCTGACTGAACAGCTCTAACTGCAGCTTTAGGCCTATAACCTCGAGGCATTGAGGCATAAGCTCGAATTTTATTTTTCATGCCTCCAAGTAAACGATAAATTGGTTGACTACTTTTTTTCCCTATTATATCCCAAAGAGCAACTTCGATAGCAGAAGTTGCTGGAGCTATACCAAACAGTATTCTATTACTAGAATTATAAATTTGGCTGTAAATTTCCTCTACCATGAAAGGGTCCTTATTTATTACTAATTTACTTAAAGCTTCATCTATAAATACCTTCTGGGCATTATTACTTAAATTCCAGTGAGAAAGCCCCCAACCATCAATATTTTCATCAGTTTTTAAGTTGATGAATAATCCACTTGCCTGTAATGGAGGCATCGCTCCTATTTTAAATCGAAAATCTAAAGATAATACATAAGTTTTAATTTCTGTGATTTTCATTTTAACACCTATAAATTTTAACCTTTAATTTATCAATAATTCGCTTTTCTTTTTAGTTACATTTTAAGAGTAAGAATTATTTATTTTTTTTGGATAAAGAATAAATTCACTTCTCAAATTGGTGGTAAGAAGTAGATATTTTTATTGATGATTCAGCGGAAAAAAATCCTAAAGAAGTTTTATGTGTTGTATATGTATTATATTTTGATGAAAAACGTGGTCAACTCCCATTATTGATATATCCCAACGATCAACTTAGGAATAATAAAAAATTTATGCGTCCAATACATTACCACCCAGTTTGGTTTCTAGAAACCCAAGAAAGGGGTTTAGATCACATAGATTTAGAATATAATGCTTATACCTTTTTTGGTAAAAAATTTTTTGTAAAATCCAATAGGCAAAAAAGAAGGGCAGGTTTAAAAGAAGACACACCTGAAACAATTGTAGTTATTGTTTCTTTACCAGTTGAAATAGACATTTTTGGAGATGATCTTATCCGAAAATTAACTGCTAAAATTCGAGAAAAATTCGAAGATAATCTATACGAAGTAATTGAAAGTGAAATTTTAAAGGACGATATAATTAAAACGCAAAAAATGCATGAACGTATAGACAAGGGAAAGAAACTAAAAGTTTTCCTGAGAGAATTGATCGATAAAACTATTAAGGATTACTTTTCAAGAATTCTTAAGAAAACATCAGATACCTTATCTATGAAAACCAAAAAAGCAATTTCATACTTTGCTCTGAAAGGATACGAATTTTCTCCTCTTAGCAGTCTTAAGGGATATGATCGCTTTTCCGATATTGAACTTTTTGACCCAAAAAATCGATTGGGAAAAAGACGTAAATCTAAATCTCTATTTTCAATAACTAGCATTAATTTTGTTGAAGATAGTCAAGAAATTGAAATTATCATTCAAAATAATATAAATGAAGAAATAAAAAATATATCCATCGCAATCTCTCACATAAAAGAGTTTTTTGAAAAAGAAATCAGAAATGAAATGATTGATATTTGGTATCCTGAAGAAGAGCTCCTGTTTATTTCTCCAATAGTACCATATATTGATGATTATTTAATTTCAATTAATAAGCAAGATAATAAAGGTAATAATCAAAAAATTCTTTCTCAAAAGATTGATTTAAAATTAATAAATAAGATTAAAAGTTAAAAATGGTCAGATTTATGATAAATAAAGATAGTATAGAAGAAGAGATTATAATAAGAAATTATCGAACCTCGGATTATCAGTCTACCTTAGAAATATTAAGTGAACTTAATGAATTATTCGATATTGGTCTTGATGAAAAGCAATGGAGAGAATCCTCGGGATTAAGACAATTTAAACCAAACCTAAAAAGGATAACTTTAATAGCAGAAATGAAATCTACCGGTCAAGTTGTGAGCATGGGAATGATTGAAGCAGTAAAAAATTCTTTAGGACGTTATATTGGTTATTTAAATCATTGGGCTACAAAAAAAGAATTTATTGGTAAACATATAGGAAAACTTCTGGCAGATAGAGCAATTCAAATTCTGGAATCTTGGGGATGCGACTCGGTAAGAATTAACCTTGCTTTTGGATCCGATAAAAAATTGATTGAGGTATTTGGACGTACTGGATTTCACCCAATCTTAATGGTTCTCGAAAAAAGATTTTAAATGTTCCTAAAGGGAATTTCTCTCTTCTTTGAAGATATATATTAATCTTCAAAAATTTAAAATCTTATAATTATATAATTTTTAAAAAATTAAAAGAGGAAAATAAGAATGATTGGAATTAAATCTTATGGGGCGTATTTACCAAAATATCTATTACCACGTGAACTAATTTCAAAAGCTTGGGATTTTCCGGCTGTTCCAGGAAATAAAGCAGTGGCAAGTAAGGATGAAGACAGCCTTACAATGTCAGTAGAAGCGGGATTAGACTGTTTAAGTGGTATTGACCCAAAGACTATAGATGGATTGTTTTTTGCATCCACTACTCAAGTATATACAGAAAAAGGCTCTGCTTCTTTTATAGCAACTGTCTTAGACTTGAGAGATGATATTATTACTATAGATTTTACAGATTCTTTAAAAGCTGGTACGTCTGCTCTAACAAGAGCAATGGACACTATTAAAGCAAACCCGGATATAAAAAGTATACTTATAATTGCTGCGGACACGAGAGAAGCGGAACCATCTACAATGTGGGAATTTGGCTTTGGTGATGGAGCAGCAGCTCTACTTGTTGTAGAAGGTGATAATTTACCAATAGTTATTGATGATTATTATTCTGTTTCAGCAAATGTTACGGGACCTTGGAAAAGAGCTAAAGAAGATAAGTTTATTCGCACTTTTGAAGTGAAAATGGATGCGCGATTCTACCTGGAAAATATTACGAAAGTCATGTCTGAAATCATGAAAAGAAATAATTTAACACCCGAAAATGTCGATGTAGCCGCATATTATTATAATAATCCAAGATTACACAGTAGAGTTTCTAAAATGATGAAATATGGTCAAGGAGTAGCTCAGAATGGATTATTCTTTCAAGTAGGAGATACTGGGACCTCTATGCCTTTTATGTTGTTAATATCCGCTTTAAAAAGACCTAAAGAAGCCGCAAAAATAATTTTAGCTGGATATGGAGATGGTGCTGATGCGGTATTAATGCATATTCACGATAGAAAAGCAGTAAGAGAATTATCAAAAACTCATATGGGCCTTGCTGGACATAAAAAATCTATGACGCTTTTGAGTAATTATAATATTTTCATTGAAAGTAAGCAACTGCTTGAAAAAGATCGATATGTGAGAAAAAGTTCAGCAGTAACATTATGGCGGGATACTGATTCTGTTTATAAAATGTATGGGCTTAAATGTAAAAGTTGTAACACAATTCAATATCCAACAAATGCAAGGTCTTGTATTATTTGTAGAGCAGATGATCAACTGGAACTAATAAAACTTAGTCTTAAAGGAACTATCTTTACTTATTCATTGGATCACTTGGTAGGAGGGGTTTATTTAGACACTCCTGTACCCAGATGTGTAATAGACTTAGACGGAGGAGGTAGAGTGCTTTTAAATATGACTGAAATTGAAAAACCAGAAGAAAATGTAAAAATTG
>SDBS01002170.1_pt1 | contig 19748 bp, 11 predicted proteins | sample 2277091 | NCBI WGS metagenome assembly SDBS01 (sample SAMN10404972, study PRJNA504765) | marine sediment metagenome | isolation source: marine sediment core GS10_PC15, 163 cmbsf | place: Arctic Ocean: Southern Knipovich Ridge | collected 2010 | reverse complement strand
ATATCCCTCAGCAGCTTTGTTTTCCGTTCGTTGAATACATCGACGTGCCAGAAGATAGAGGACGCCCGCTTCAAGAAGTGTAAACACAGCCAGATAAGCGATGGTATCTTGCCAAAACCTTTGTGGATATAAGCGGATGAAGGTATCCGAGTAAAGAAATATCCACGTATTCCCCTCGAAGAAAATACGGTGAAAACCCACAAACAGGAATCCAAAGGCAAACAGGGAGAGAAGACCCAGGGCGATCATCACGAAAAGGGTCAGGCGGGATCCCTTTAATAAAGATTCGCAGAGAACCCCCACCTCTCCTCGTCGCCAGATGATGATGGCCCCTGCAAACAGAACAATGACACCCATCAGCCATACAGGCTTGAGAAGATCCACGAGATCTTTGACGTCCTGCATGTGGCTCAACTCACGGGCGTTATGCATCGGCGAGCCATCGTCCAGGAAAAGGTCATCATAGAACGAGATATCATCGGAACCGAGCAGGAAGTCGATGTCTACGGCCGACCAGCGCAGACGATCCTCGAGCGAGAAACCGTAGCGATCTTGTGGAAATCCAGGAAGTCGATACTCCACCCCGGTCCACCATCGTGCTGTTGTGATGAGTACAACCACGCTCGTGAGGAGAAGTATGAGGGGCAGACCAAAGTGTATGAGTATGCTCGACACGGCTACCGCTGGATTACGACTATTTCGTTCTATATCGTTCATTAGGTTAACGTAAAACCTCCAAATTACTTCCCAGGATAAACTCAATGACCATGGCGTTCGTGATTCTCTCAATCGGCGCCTTATCATCCGTAAATATGATACCCGCATCCGGCGCCGACTGGAGATTTTCGATGACACGCATCAGAATTTCGAGGAGGAGCGGGGATGATCTTGAGACTTCAAGTTGGACTGCATGGAGAAATATATTCTTCGCTGAGGTCGGCTGAACCGTTCCGTAAATAATGGTATTGAAGGTGTTCGGTACGTCCACGATATGCACACTCGGGAATACACTCCCGATTGTGCTCGCCATAGCATCGATCAAACGTCTATCATCCGGGGTGCGTCCTACGTTGATCACCACCACACCAGTCGGTGATAGATGCGCTTCGACTTCCTCGAAAAACTCTCGAGTAGTTAGATGCCATGGAATATAAGGCAAGCGATATGCGTCTATTCCGATGACATCGTACACCTCGTCCGATTGACCTAATCCCCACCTACCATCGGCGACAATCACATTCAAGTTTGGTTCGGTCATCTCGAACCACTCACGACCGACATTAACGATCTTCGGATCGATCTCCCACCCGTCTATCGGGATGGGCCCGAAGGTCTGTGTATACTGCTTGGAAATCGTGCCGGCAGCGAGACCGACCAGTCCAACACGGTCAAGCCGAATCCCACCCTCTGTCGGTGGGTTGAAGAACGGGGCAGCTAGAAAAAAATCCCAGGTCCCATTGGTCAGCAGGAGCCCTGGTGCGTAAACCGAGTGGACCCCCTGCCCTTCGTTCAAGAGAAGTTGCCGCACACCATCCCGTTCAACGACTTGGATGTAGTTATAGCTGGATTCGGTCTCATACACCTGCCCCTCGATCGATTTCATCGATCCGGAGAGGAAGAGCGTCGATAGAATTATGATGAGTATTGGCATCCAGAGATGATAGATCGCAAGGCGACGATCAGAACGCCACAATCCGATCAACGCCACGACGAGAAGGATGAGACTAAAAAGAATGAAAGTTCGTGCGGTGCCGATGATGGGTATGAGAACAAGAACTGGCAGGAAGGTGCCCAGGATCGAGCCGAGAGTAGACACCGCATAAACCCAACCAGAGGTCCGCCCGGCATGCTCGGTATCCTGGAGGGAGAGACGGATGGCATACGGGGATGTAAAACCGAGTATCGTCACCGGGATGCTGAACAAGATGAGGACAACGAGGAACGTCCCTACCATGACCGCAGCATCGAGCAATTCCACCGCGTTGGCGGCAGCGAGCAGCACAGGACGAGAAACGATGGGTATGATCCCGGCGAGAAAAGCGCCCCAAGCTAACAATCGATAGAACACAGCTTCAAAGGGCCATCGGTCTGCTATACGACCGCCGATGTAATAGCCCAGCGTCAAATAGACGAGGATAAGACCAATGATATTTGCCCAGACGATATTGCTGGTTCCAAACACGTTCCCGAGAAGTCTGGACGCCGTGATTTCCATCGCCAGGGTCGTCATCCCGCTGGCAAAAACAGCGAGGGTAAGGTATTTCCGATTCATAAAAATCTCCACCGGGGGGCAATCTTCATGCGGCGACTCGGATCTTGCCGCGCACACCAGATACCCCCAGACTCACATCAAGCGGTTCGCCATTCCTCATCATCCGTACCGGAATGCCGCCCCGTTCCGCTGCGCTAGCGATAGCATGCGTCCCGGGCGCTCCCCCAAAGCTCTCCAGATCTAGCTGGACCAGCATAAGCTGACAGCCGCTGTACGAGAGTCGCCGCACGGCGCCCAACATCTTCGTATCCAGTGAGGGTGTAATTACGATGACCGTGGACCCTCTCGGAATTTGAGGACCTTCGACCTTCAACACCTCTTCAATTGTCAGTTCACCGGTCGACTCGAAAACTGAAAGTGATTCCATAAGCCGGTAGCGCTGCGATTCACCGGTCTCGGGCTGCATGACGAGGCGCGAATTGCCGTAAGCGATTAGACCCACAGCTCGATCGAGCTGCAGGAAGTGAAGAGCGAGGGAGGCTGCGGCGGAGATGGAATACTCCTCCGTGGATGGAGGCAATTTAAACTGAAACCCATCCAAAAATCCGTCACCCTCACGTTCGGGTTCGTCAGAGAGCGTCCTCTGGACATCACGGGCAGCATCGAGGACGATCCAGATCTCGGCTAATGGGTCTAACTCAAATTCCTTTACGATGAGCCGCCGCCGTCTGGCAGTGGAGGGCCAATGGATGCGGCTGAGGCTGTCACCGGGCACATACTCGCGCACGCCGGATGCGTTGGGTGTAATTTGATGGGTTCTCCGGCGTAATGATTCACCGCCGGGGAGGCGACCACTCGGGAGTGGAAATTCGGGGATCTGAACGGTCATGGGAAGGACAACCAGATTCTGATCGCTGGAGATACTCATCTCTTGTGGAAATATCCCAAAAGGATCCGAACTTCTGATGGTCAGTGGACCTAAACGGTATTGACCCCTGCGGGTGCACAATGTTCGCACAATCCATGTTCGGATCTGACCCGATCCAATCCCCACGGTGACATTCACGGCGCGATGCGCGGCTTCCTGCTCTCGAATTCTCATGTTCATCCGAGACGTGACGCCTGCAATCTTAAACCCTGGGAGTTCCGAAGAATCGCTGGCCTCAATCCATAGCTTCGGAATCCGGGAACGATTTCGTAAGCGAAAACGTTCCATGAATATCCCTCCAACCTGAGCGCGATTCGACCGGCGATAGCGTTCTAGCTCGATCCCCCGAAGTGCAGTCTTCGACCAGATGAACGAAATTAAGATCAGCCCACCGAGAAAATAGGTGAGGCTGAATAGGAGCTCCCGACCAGTTACGAGAGATCCAAAAAGGCTGAGAATGAAGAGAGCGATGATAAAAAGTGCCCGGCGGTTCATCAGCCGATCTCGCCCCCCGGAACCGGGACCCTCGAGAGAATCTCCCCAATGATATCTCGAGCATCTACATCGCGGATCCTGCCAGCCGATCCGACGATGAGGCGATGTGCAAGCGCAGGGACGGCCATGCTTTTTACGTCGTCTGGGATGACATAATCTCTCCCGTGCAGTGCAGCTCTTGCCTGAGATGATCGGAACAATGCCAAGCTCCCTCGAGGACTCGACCCCAGATAAACCTCATCATGTTTTCGCGAGCTATCGACGAGATCCACGATATAGTCCTTGATCTCGCCCGAAACACCGATGCCCCGTACCAACTGCTGCGCTTCCAGAAGTTCGTCGGCTTCCAACACCTGCTTCAACTCAGTGATGGGATGGACGATCTTCTGTAAATCCAGCATGCGGATCTCATCCTTCGTCGCGGGATAACCCAGGCTTATCCTGAGAAGGAATCGGTCCATCTGAGCCTCGGGTAGCTGGAATGTTCCCTCATATTCAATAGGATTCTGTGTGGCTAATACCATGAATGGTTCAGGCAGCGCATGCGTTACACCGTCTACGGTTACCTGACGCTCTTCCATGGCTTCCAGTAGTGCAGCCTGCGTCTTTGGAGTAGCGCGATTGATTTCATCTGTCAGGACAATTTGCGCCATCACAGGACCGGCACGAAATTCAAACTCGCTCGTCTTTTGATTAAAAATAGAAACGCCGGTTATATCGCTTGGCAGCATATCGGGCGTGAACTGGATTCGACGGAATGAACAACCAATAGACCTCGCCAGACTTTTCGCGAGCATCGTTTTCCCCGTGCCGGGAACATCTTCGATGAGGATATGACCCTGGCAGAGCAAACCGATGATCGTCAACCGGATGGGTTCGGTCTTACCTACGATCACTTTCTCCACATTTTCAAGCAATTTTTCTGCGACTTTTTTTATATCAACCATGCGGGCTCCTACGTTGTAGTCGAAGGTTTATTAATTGGGTTCCTTTCCCAAGAATAATTTTACCTTGAGAATAGCGCTCTGACCTGCATACGCAGATTCAACCACAATGTGCAACAACGGATGAAACACCTAATCTATAAAATGTAGGATTATGGGGTAATCCTTGACCAACAAATTACGGATAACCAGGTTGCCGTTATCCGTCTCGGTGATAAGTTCTTGCTCGACGCCATTGAGCACGTCTAATCCTACTACTTTGCCGGCAGATAAACCCGGGAACGTGAGCGTGGTGCTCACACCGGGGTCGTCGTCAACTGCCACGCCGTTGGTCCATAAAGCGAGCAGCATATCACCGCTGGGAAGTGAGAAAGCGTAGCTCATCATATTGGCGGCTTCACTCTCGATTTCCACGGCGAGAGTTATTGGCGTGGTCCCAGCCATGACAGTATTGAGATTTCGTATAGTTGGGTACGTCCAGGGTGCAGCAGTGCTCTCCAGACCACCGAAACCTACACCCACGTCCATGCCCAGCTGCATGATGATTCCACGTGCGTAGTACTTGGCTGCCAGCTTGTCTGTCTTTTGAATCCCCCAGGGTTGATCGGGGGGGTGACAAGTCGGAAACTCTTCAGAACACCAGGTTAATTCGGTTCCCCAGAATTCCCCATCGAAGCCATGGGCAGTGGCGGTTTGCTTGATTTCTTCAATGATCGTAGGGTATTCGTAGTAGTAGTTACCAAAAAACTCGCTGTTTGGGACTACATCATAAATGCCATGCCATTGAATCACGTCGAACATGGGTATAACGTCGGATGTGAGGATGGAAAAAAGGTACTCGCGATCGAAAAAGAGAACGTTCGGGGCGAGAGCCACCTGTGCCTGGGGATCCTCCTGACGAATGATAGGGATGGTTTGCCTGGCGAGTTCTATATAGTCGAGTGGTTCAATACACTTGATCTGAGAGCCGCCGCAGTTATCTGGTTCGCTCCACAGCGTGTAATATTGGACTCGGCCCTTAAAATGGCTTACGACAAAACGCACATAATCCAGGAAATCCTGGATTTGCTCATCGGTCTTGAATCGCGGGGTGGAAAGTTCTTCCCCATCGGCATGACCCGCTTTGTCCCAAAAGTGAAGGATGTAATCAAACGCCACCCCATTTTCATTCAGGTCATCGATAAATTTGTCGAATTCTGATGGAATTTCATATTCCGATCCGCTCCAATCAATTGGGGGTTCAATCTCGTATAACAACGAATCTACGCGTTTTAAACCGAAGTTGGTGATTTCGTCTCGAACACTATCTAAATGTGGTATATCGAGCCACAAGCCCGCACCAGCGTAGGATATTCCTATCCTATTGTCGGCAAGTTCACGCGATGGACTGGTGAGCAGCAAGAACCCCGGCAGGGAGTTGTCTTCTTGTAGGGAGACGTATCCTATGGCGAGTCCAGCAGGACGTGAGAAACCACTGGTATTGCCATCGGCATCAGTAGCGGTTGAGGTGATGTCAGTGTTGATAAAAGCAGCACCCTTATTGAAGGTAAAGACCCCACTGCTATCGGCTGCTGCCTGGCCTTCATAGACTGCTCCTTCATCGAAGCTATCGGAGAAGATCTCCACGGTGCAGTTGGCGCAGGTGCGGCCGGTCACGAAGCCACTGGATAAATCAAAATCAAGAATGAACGGGGCGTTCAGAGACGTGTTGCCACCTGCCTCCAGACAAATCCCAACACCGTCATTGTCGTGGATGCTGTTCTGGCTCAGGGTGTTGCCAAAGGATTCGGAGTCCCAAACTTCAACACCACATCTATCGTTATAGGCGATAATGTTGTCAGGGCCTATCACGTTCTCCGTCCCACCCTCTGTAATCCATATCCCAGAACTAAGATTGCCTAGCGCTTGAGTACCACTCACATCCGTGCCGACCAAATTGCCAGTGACGATGTTGTGAGAGGCAAAGTCCCAGAGACCAATGCCGAAGTCATTGCTGCTGCTCAGGTTCCCTTGCCCCGTCGGCCCTGCACCAATTCTTCGGTCACCACCGATCGTGTTGTCCTGGCCTTGTGCGACGACTAATCCCGTGCCAGTGAAATTGATGACCTGCAAACCGCGAATGGTGTTCCCGTCCGAGACGATTTCCAGGCCCGGTGTCCAGCTGTCCGGCGGGAGCAGGCTGCCGTCTAGTATCACTCCCGCATCACCCGCATCAATTGTCAAGTAACCCTGGCTGATTTGAGGCAGCCCACTTGTCACAGAAATTGTCACGGGAGCATCCGGCGGGAAAACAGCCGGGTCGAAGGTGATCGTGTCGTAAGGTTGTGCATCAAGCAATGCTTGGCGCAGGGTGCTAGAGCCGCTTTCGGCGGAGCTATCCACGATAAAGGTCTTTCCTTTCGGCACCGACGTCGTCGTAGGTGGGATTGGGGTAGGTTCCAAAGGAGTTGCGGTAGGTTCCAGAGGAGTTGGGGTGAGGGACGGCGCTGACTTACAACCATACATTGCAGCAAGGGTGAGAAGACCTACAAACAGGAACAGTGAGTTTGGTTTTTTCATCGCTAACCTCCTATTCAGGCAACCTTCTATGGCGGGGCTGATTTCAAGCTTCAATTTCTAATTCGATAGTACACCCTCTTGAGCAATTCCTGCAGACGGACCCGGCTGGTGGCTTCATCGAGTGTCGAGCACGTTGTGCCACGAAGTACCTACTATCCGTACCGACCTTTTTTTGGTCGGTCGCCCAAGGCCTTTTTCGCTTCCAAGCGATCCCTCTCCAGTTCCTTGATCTGTCTTTCTACCAACTTCATCCGCCCATATTAATTATCAAGATTGCGGGGTTGAAGTTCACCAAGGGATTAAGATCACAAGCATGGGTATCCAGAACATTGAATAATTCAAAGGGCGATGTAACTTCCGACTCCCCGAGTATACGAGCATCGCCAGGACGAATCCAGTAGCTACACGAACCAACCCGAGCGGTTCTCGAAATGTTGAAAACGGCAGGAATAAAATCAGCATGGCGTTGAAAAGCAGAGCCCAGGCTTCAGTCTTCCGCCAGCCTCGTGTAATTTCGCGGAGCGATGCAAAAGTCCCCCATACAACCGGGAGGATGATCGATGGAACAAAGATGATGGCGTATAGTGCGAGGGCACGCAGGTTTTCTGTGCCGATCTTGAAGAAGCCCATCAATGGCAGCCACTCAAAGCCAGTTGCCATATCCCCCCCGCTGGCAATCCCGACCTGGCCAAATGTAGAATAAAGCCAGATCTGCCACAACAGAAATACCGCACCACCCGAGACAAGGATATACGTTGAGCTGCGATCATCTTCATTAAAATAGGACCCACATAACGCTGCCAACCAGAAGAAGATGCTCGTCTCCTTTGCAAATAACGATGTGACGATGAGTACGGCGCCAAGCTTGCCCCGACCGCTTTGCCATGCCAACAACCCGAAGACAATTAAGCCATACGCAAGCGGCTCATGAAGATCGAGACCAACTCCGGCGACTAACCCCACCCAGAGTCCATAGACAAGAGCATAACCAGTCCACATCTCGAGATTGTCAAAATATTTCGCCAGTCCCCAGGTTGCCAGGGCATGGAAAACCAAGTTGATGGCAATCAACATCCAGGGGATCACTTCTGGGTTGGTGAAGGAGAAGAACCTGGCAGAAAGAGGGTAAAGAATTCGTTGGTAACGATAAGCGGGCGCATCTAAGTGAGGGGCAACGCTTTCGGGGTCCGGGTCTAGCGCCATGAAATAGGCGAATTGCCCATCATACCCTTGCTCACCATGTGGATCTAGATTGAGATATCGGCTGCCAACTTCAGCCACACCTGATGGGTCCCACCCTACGCCGCTCAATCGGATGATCAGGTACCCTCCGGTGATGAAGAGGGTTGCCGCTGCAGGCCATATGCTCCTTAATCTGTTCGCCATCGCACCACCACGACAATAAGACCGATCCAGGCGATCATGCTGATCAAGGCTCCCAGCCAGAATGAAAGGGGTTGATACGAAAATTCCACGACATGATTTCCTGGAGGAACCCACACAGCTCGAAAGGCATAATCCCCTCGAAACAACTTTGTAGACTCCCCATCAATGGAAACCCTCCATCCTGGAAACCAGGTATCCGAAAGAAGGAGCCAACTCCCCTTCTCGACGAACACATCCATGGATATTTCCCCCGAAATCGATTCATTAAACACCAGAACTTCCCCCTCGGATGAACCGATATATTCGGATGGGGATGGCTCATCCAAGATGACCGTGGCCGAGTGATCGAAATCGGGCGACATGACTTCATCAAGAGCGACTTCATCGGCGGGCTCATAGAGAGCTTGTGGAACAAACCAAACTCTCTGAGCGCCTTCAAGATCTTGAATGGTCACGCTCTCAGGCATGTTTTCATCCGGGAGTATGAGCCATCCAATATTCATCAGCGAGAGAAGACCGCTCCGCTCCCGGATGGGCACTTCGGCCAGACTCTCCATCCAGCTCACATACGTTCCGGGCAGAAGGGGGTCGAAATTATTCGCTGAATCAATGTGGTCCAGGATCGTGATATTCGACAGACCAGAATCTCGCACCCAACGCCAGTCCACACCGGAATCGAACGTATCGAATCGGAAAAAGTCCTCGAATTTCAACTCATGCTCTAACTCATCAGGCATAAATATCCGCTGGTCTGGCTCGATCTGTGAGTACAAAGCGCTTTCACCTTGGTACAGATCTGCCGTTGTGGATGGGTTAAGCCCGCGCCCAGCCAGGAGCAAATCGATCGAAAGTACGACACCTATGAGGAGAACAACCCAAGGAGATTTCAACCTCCTGGCAAAGAGAATGATCATACCCGTGACAAAGAGCCACGTTCCCCCGATGGCGAAGGCCCACACAAAAGATGGTTCTACTCCTTCGACTAGGTTCGTCCCGATATACGCAGCCACACCTATCACGGCCGCCCCTGCAGTTCCCAATCTGATCCAGTACAGGCCGCGCCCGGTCGGCGTTCTCCATGAATCGATTCCAATTCCCGCTAACAAGCTTAGTGCGAAGACGAGAAGCAAACTCCAGCGCGTCGGAGCCTGGAATAGATCAAAGGTGGGCACATGGCGGAATAGGAACGGATAGATGAAGGTATTTCTGCCGAGCGCAAGTAGAATCGCACCTATCGACAGTGCAACAAGAAAGCGACCAAGGTTGCTATATTGGCTCCGCTTCCTGACAGCCAGCCATGCTGCGGACAAAGCGACACAGATTGGAAGCACACCGATATAGATGGCATCCTCCCAGTAATTCCCGTACCCCCAATAGTTCCCATGGGCGGGGTTCCCAAAAAGATCCGGAAGCAGGAGCCCCAGCATCCGCCAAGGCCAGAAGGAATATGTGAGTGCAAGCTCGGGGTCGATGCCACCGGATCGTTGGGACTGGAATGTATATTCAAGCGTGGGCAGCAATTGGATTGCCGCAAGCGCAAAGGCGAGGACTGTGCTGCCAAGAAATGCCAAAATGGCCGAAAGTGCTAGGCGATGCTTCTTCGTGCTGAACGCTCTCCACAAGAGCCATACACCTGCGCCGAGCAAGGCGTACCAAGCCATCTGCGCATGACCCGCAAGCCACTGCAGCGCGAATAGTAACCCCAGGATCCACATTGACCGGGCAATTCGTTTTCGGTCATGTCCCCTTGTTAGTTCGTCGACGAGCAAATCTACAGCCAGAATGATCCAGGGAAGCCAGGCTACGGCTGAATCGATACTGATGAACCATGCTCGAGCCACGAGATACCCTGACAAGCTGAACGCAAGGCCGGCGGTAGTTTGACCCAGGGGTCCGAGGCCCAGCTTTCTGGTGAGGGCGATCATTCCCCATCCTCCCCAGATGATGTGCAGCATCATGAGCAACGCATGTCCCCACGCCGCACCGGTCAGGAAAAGCAGCCAATTTGGGGGGTAAAGGAGGCCAAGCTGATAATTTGCCAGCAATGGGGCGCCCATCCCCAAGGAGGGATTCCATAACGGCAGCACACCTTCGGCAAGCATTTCGAATGCAAGCTGACGCCAGGGGACGAATTGCAGCATGGGCGTCCCCCAGAATAGGACCTCGCCCCGTACCAGCATCGGGCCGAATAGAACCAATGGCGCCCCAGCGACGAGGAGCCACGGAATCAGCTTATTGCGATCGCTCAACCTCAACCTCAAATATTTGATATTCCCCTCCGGAATACACTTCCACCAGGATGGAGCTCTGGTCAGGATTCCAACCACCCATCATTTTTTCGTTCGGACCATAGAAGACGAAACGCACATCATGTTCATGTAGAAATATCTGCCTCGCTTGAGTCGATGAGGAATCCGCAAAAAATGCTCCGACTTCCGGCGCAAGACGGGCGAGGTCCACGCTCTCGGGTCCGTGGCCTATGACAACGCGAACCGGCGCCCATGCAGGGAGAACGTTGCCTGTAGAAAATGAAGCCAGCACATGATCGCCGTTTTCTGCATGGATTGCCAACCACTCGAATGCCGCCACTTCCTCCACAGGACGAAAGATTGGGCTGGAAGGTTTTCGGGCGACATTTACACCTCCAATAATCAGGAGGACGCTGCTGATCACCGAGAATGCAAGCAGGCTCACCCCTCCAATCCTTCGCTTTCTCTCTTCCTTGAATAGCGTCATCATCCCGACAGCAGCGAGGACCGCCCATGCCACCCAGCTCCCTTCCGGGAGTCTGCGCTGCAGATTGTACGGGAAATACGCCAGGACGAGTGAGATCAACACCCAACTCAGGGGGAACAATGAAGTGGTCTTTTTCGAATGGATTATGGCCCGAGCTCCGAATATCACGGGGATGAGGACGAGGCCATACGCAAGCGCGTAGTGTGCGATATGTGGGGACAGGATGCGGTTCTGCGCGGTCCAGGCTTTTAGAAAAGGATCGGATGAAAATTGGAGTGCCAGATAGATCACCACAGGGAGGGATGGAAGGCTCACTCGAATTGCGGTTCGGAACCAGGACCCCAACTTGAGTCTTTGTTTTTGAATCAGTCCATAAATTGCGACCGCAAGCACGTGGGCTCCGATAGCTGCGTATGCGACCAGGACGGATAACGGCTGGACAAATGTCAGGAGGAACAAGCAACCTCCCCCAACCCATGCTGTGCGATGATCCTCACGACCTTCCAGATAGAAAACCAATCCGAGTAAGAGCAAACCCCGAGCTATGATGAGGTGAGGCAGCCCGAGAATACTCAGGAACCCGAAGGTCTCAGGTGAAATGAAATCTAAAGGCAGGCTCCCCAGCAGGGCTCCCTGACCAACTATCAACGTTATCCAGCCCAAACCACCCCCAAGCGTTCCCAGAAGGGTGGCCCAGCGACGCCACCAAATTTTATCGATGAAGAGGGAGATAAAGCGATAAGTTGCGTAGACGACGAAGGGGATCGAAACCACCCGCATCGCCTGGAACAGGATGATGTGCTGCCGGTGGATTTCAATCCCGCCAGCCAGACGCCCGAGTAGGAGGTAGGGCAAAAAAGCGACTACACCGCCCTGCTCCGCAGTTGTGTAGGGCGTGAAAAACAACCAATCACCGGCATACCCTCGCAGCATTTTCGCGATGTATGAGTTTCCATCCTCGACCCCGAAAACAAACCCCGTAAAAGTCCACGCATCACCCTCATATGAGAACGCAAGGATGTAGGGCAGCGTCGTCAACAGAATGAGGATGAAGGAATATCCCCACATCCACTTTCGTTCTCCCTGCGTTATCTTCGTAGCCAGAGCCATATCAGACCTGCAATCGCCGTGATAGTACACAGCAATCCAATGAATACTGTGAGAGGCTGGAATTCGAACACTACATTATGCGTCCCATCCGTCAGGGGAACGGCTCGAAAAATTCCAGCGCTCGTCATGATGTGTGTCCCCTGACCGTCTATCGATGCGTTCCAGCCTGGATATTGAATCTCACTAAGGACCAACAAGCCGGGTCCATCGGCTTCGATCTCGATTCGGTTCGGTGTCCAACGAAGTTCCTGCACGTATTTCCATCCGCCAGATTCCTCCTCGACCCAGGCTCGAGGACGGGCTTGCGCTACCTCATAGACATACACGCCGTCGATGTTGTCCAAAAATACGAGGCCAGAGGCATCCAGGGGGTAGGCCGATAAAACTGTCCTGACACTTAATTTTCCCAAATCACCCGAATTGGGTGTGAATCCCCACGGATCTGATGGATCCCCCGTTGGAAAGGGCGGAAGTGTGACGCTGTACGCCTCGGCGGAAAAACCGGCCGCCCCCTCCATATAGGTTACGTAATCTCGCAGCTGCAGAGGGGTGACACCATCCGCAAGCTCCAGACCATGTTTTGCTGCAATATGTTGGGGGAGGCTGTACGAAGGTGAAAAATACCGCCCCCCTGTCTCTCCTCCGGATATTGCGGACACGAGCGCTTCATTTTCCGCATTCAGCTCGGCTAGCTGACGATTCTGCAGTAGATTGCGATTCACCCAGGTCAATTCCACGACCACGAGGAGGATCCACCCGGCGATCAAAAGAGATTCAGAGAGTTTTCCGCTATAAGACAGGATCCCCCAGATAAATAGGATGAGAGCCAGTACGAGGCTGATCAACTGCAGTTGGGTTGGGTTGGATCCCATCAGCCAACTGCCACCAACAAGCAGGAAAAGGAATGTGAAGAAGCCCAACGTAAAGAGACGCATCTTGCGTTTGACGGCATCATCGTACCTGTACTTCTGGATGGCGCTGATCCCATATCCTGCGAGCATCGCCATGCCAAACCAACCGACGAATATCCACCGCGGAGGCACCCGCAGTAGCGACGCGCCGGGTATGAGAAAGTTGAACACCGCATAGAGCGGTGTCGCAGATCCGAGCGAGATGATCACGCTGAAGAGAGCAATGCCTAACCAGAACCAGGAAGTTCTACTCGGTCGAATGAACGCACTGCAGGCAAGATATAAAACGGTTACACCCAGGAAAATAAACCACTCTGGCTGCACGAGCGTCGGGGTAAGCAAGTTAAACAAAGCAGCCAGGGGCAGTGCGAGCATCTCCTGTTCCGCACCTGAGAGATTCCACCGGGTGGAACCCATGCTGAACTCCACCATGGGGATCGCCAGGACAGCTGCGATCAAGACTGCGAACAATATGCCGATCCCTCCAGCGTACAGGAAGCGCTTCCGCTTCGTCTTTTCCCCCGCCATCCCGAGTGTTGTAAAGACGACATACACGAAGACTAGAATTGCAGAAGGGAGCGACCAGCGAGGATCGGCGAGAAAAATCAATCCAAGGATCGATCCAGCCAGCGCGGCATACATCACCCATTTCCGATCAGATGACGGGATGCTCTTAAGTGTTTTCCGGGCGAGAAATAACGCCCATGGCATCCAACTCACCGCGCTGACCAAGCCGATATGGCCAAGGCCGATATGGGCTATTAATTTTGGCGTTCCCGCAAACGCCAATCCCGCGATGATGGACCCGATCCGTCCCACGCCCTCAGCACGTGCAAGCTGCCAGGTTCCGAAACCCGCCCATGTCAGATGAAACCAGAACAACAGGGGGAAAGCCGCTTCCGGGGAGAGGACCACCGCCAACCAATTCGGCGGATACCAAAGGCCGGAGAGGGGATCCGCTGCGAATGGCCCCCCCGAAAGGATCAGTGGATTCCAAAAGGGAACCTGTCCCCATGTCGTTAGAGCACGTCTGAGGAACAGCGAATTGGGCAGGTGTGTGATGAGTAGATCGGAGTAGGCGGCATCGCGCCAGAAAGGAAGAACTCCGTCCTGGAAAAAGCCGATGCCAAGCCAAACAATGGCCCCTGCGGCGAATACGAGCCAAATCGGGAACGATCTTTTACTGACATTCACGGTGTCACCTTGAATATCCTGACCTCTCCGAATTCTGCGATGACGGGCAATACTTCGAGCCAATTCGGTGTACCTATCAGTTCTTCTTGCGGACCGAAAAAGACTAACTCAACACCATCCTTGTGAAGAGCGGTGGTGGCCATCTGGTTTGATCCCATCCACGCATAATAGTCCAACACTCGCTGTTTGTTATCATCCGCATTCGGTGTCTCAAAAGGATGCCCGAACAGAACACGAACCCCGGAAAATGCCGGTAATCGATTTCCGATAACGGGTGCAGCCAGGATCACAGTTCCTTCGGATATGTTGTCACCCAGCCACTCGAAGGCTTTCAGTTCATCAGAGGTGTGAAGCACCACAGCCTCGTCGTTTGAGACTGCATACAGTCCAGCCGTGATCACGATGAGGTTTGAAGGCAGGGTTAAAATGAGAAGGATAATGGCGCTCGCCCAGAAAGATCGAGCCCGAGTAGCGATACTCTTCAAGCCGAATGCGGCCAGAGCAGCGAGTGGGAAATAAAGCCCCAGATTCAACCGCCGCTGGAGCCCAATCGGAGCATAAATGAGAAGAGCGCCGGATATTGCCCAAACAATCAGCAACCGTCCCGTGGAGGTCGTAAACAGGTTCGCACGAATAATCCCTATCACGGCCAGAATAAGGATGAGACCGTAACCGAATAGATAATGCCAGACCGAAGGGGATGGAGTGATGTTCTGCGAGGACCATGCAGCAATAACAGGGTGTGCAAACACGATCCAGGCGTCATACAAAATCCATGGAACCATGCCAAGTAGCAACCAGATGAACGTGATGGATCGGGCACGATTTTTCTCACGAAGGAATTGAAGAATGCTACCCCCGCCTCCAGCACGCCACTCCCAGGCAATCCATACAGAACCAGTCACGATCAAACTCACCACAGAGAAAGGGAGGACGACCGCGAGTACTGAACCACATACGAACGCGACGGCAACCCTGATCCATAGCTTTGTGCTGTCTGCCAGCATGGTCAACAATGCACCCAGAATGCAGGCGGCGGCTAAAGGAAAGTGAGCGTTCGAATAAGCGAGGAGAAAGGGTATCGACTCCGGAATGGCGATATCGCTCGTTTCAACCCCGTGAAGGAGGAGGGGCAGCCACCCCAACCCAGAGCCAAAAAGTACGAGGAGAAAAGCGAACCACGTCGTCCGTCGATCCGGCAGCACGCGTTCGAAGAACAGGTACGCAAGGAAGAACATCCCTGCAGAGGCAAGGAACCGTGCTCCATGGAAAACGAGAATGAGTTCGGATCCTAGCCACGATGCGAGTTTGCCCAGGAGTATATAGAAGAGAAAGAGATAAGTTACGGGTCCGGGATCTAAAGCATAAGGCAGTTGGAAACCCCAAGCCCCAGCTTGCCCTTGCTCCATCTTCGCAAGGTACGTGAACCCGTCCCAGGGATTGAGCAGGAATCCGGTGAATTCAAACCCCGGGTTCACTCGAATACTTGCATAGATATAGGGCAGGAGCGTAATGAAGGCGGCGATTACACTAATTAAGAGCGCACCTGCCCAATCCTTCCTCTTCTTCATAGCAAAGAATTGTACGCTGTCCTCAGGGATGAAGCCAATGTCATATTCACATGAAACATGCATAATCGCACTTCGTATATCCTGTTCGCAAACCACCTCCCTGGAATTATTAGGGGCCACAAAATGTGTTTTTTTATGAGATAACATGACAACGGGGGTCTCAAATTAGAAGCTGAGTAGGTCAGTTGGTCGAGATACTTGGATAATATCCCCAGGGTTGGGGGCGATAGGTTGCATAAAGCCGTGGGACACTTGGGAAAGCTGTATTTTCACTCATAATCTGTGATATTCAGTCAGTATTTCCAACCTTATTGGTATAGCTTGAATATTGATTATCGTAGATAATTTTATTAGAAACGGAGGAATACTTTCATGAATTTACCCTTATCCGAACAAGAAATCGTTGACGTCTATATCTATGTGTTTGCACGCTATCTGGTAATCCGCCAGGAGCATATCGATATGGCAGAAGAAGGTGTTGATTACAACACTATCAAATACAACGAGCTTGGAAAGGCTGAATTCGTCAACCCCAACCTGGATGTGGCCTATCTCGAAGCCTGGTTTGCCATAGATGAACAGACCCCCGTCATCCTGGAAATCCCCAAGATTGAGGGCCGTTACTACACTGCTCAATTCTGCGATGAATGGGCGGAGATAATCACCAACATCAACGAGCGCAACTACCCAGATCATCCCTATGGTCGTTATGCTCTCTGTCTGAAAGATTCCACTCCCGATATCCCGGAAGGAGCTCTGCGAGTCGATCTTCCCTCCAAGAAAGTAAAGCTACTAGCTCGAGTTGAGCGCATGGGCGATGATGAGGGTGCCATAAAACTACAACACGCTTTTAAAATAATAAAGATGGGTGAGCCAAGAATCGAAAAAGCGATTGAAATCCCCATGTTCACTAATGCGGAACCTATCATGGTTGATATGTTTATGAAACCAATGGTGGAAGAAGTTCACGCTAGTGCTCCGGATACAATGACATCTGCGAGTGAATTTCAGAAGAAAATCATGGCTATTGCTGATTTTGTTAACAAATTAGATGAGAACAGGACATTAATCGATAAGCTCTTTAGAGAAAAGGCATTCCCGCAGTTGCTGGCGTTTGTGAAAAGCTTTGGTGTGAAAAGAGGTGGGTGGAGTGTTATAGGTGAGGAAGTAAAAGATGGTTTCAAAGATGATTATTGGCAAAGGGCAATCGCTAATTACATGGGTATTTGGGCAAACGTAAGCAGTGAAGCAATGTATTATGTGGGCGAAAAAGATTCCGGAGGGGAAGATTTGAATGGAGATCATACCTATGTGCTGGATTACAAAGAAGAAGATTTGCCCGACAAACACGTACATGCTTACTGGTCTCTAACAATGCTCAGCAAACCGGATTATCGTGTTGTTCCTAATAAACTTGAGCGATATAACATGAATAATGTATCAAAACTTGAATATGGAAAAGACGGCTCACTTAAGCTCTATTTGGCACACGAATTGCCATCTGGGGTTCCTGAGTCAAATTGGCTACCGACTCCAGAAGGAAAGAGTTTTTCATTGAACCATAGGCTGTATGTACCTAAAGAAGATGCACTTTCATACCAGTGGTATGTTCCACCAATCGAGAAGATATAATAGCTAATACAGGCTTGGTTCTTACCCACAACCGGAGTTCACGCCATCTAACCATTCTAGTAATTCAACCCCCGACCTCGCATGGGTCGGGGGTGTTTTTCGTCTACATTTGAAGCCAATGTCATGTTCACACGAAACATCAATAATCTCACTAGAAGCCGCTTATCGAGCCCATATCATCTGCAAGAATTGGATACAGACATCAACAATAACCATGCCCGGATCGAAGACATCAACACTATCCTGGCGGATAAATCCGGGTACGCAGGTGCGCGTGATGTGCTCGAACAAAGTTTTAGAAGTTGATGCTTATACGAGAAATGCGATCCCCTGCTTGTTCCGATCGAAAAGCGAAAGATGTGAGAGGCATTGTGTCTGCTTCTGAGTTCACGGACAGGAGGAGAATTCTTCACAGGCATCTCTAAATTGCCCGTCATCCAATATGTAGCTTCGATCTTCGAGTAGAGGAAAATTTGCCGTAGAGAGCTCGTTCAGGATGATACGAAACGTATTTACGGGGCTCATATTGGGAGAGAGAGCTCCTTCGTGGATACCAGGGATATGCAATGCATTCAAGATTTCGAACTGCAGCCTCTCCCGATCTTCAGGAGACGGCTCAGCCCCACTGAACACTCTACTGCCATGATCGGCCTGGATGATGATGATGGGAGGTACAGTACTGTTCATAAGTATTTCTTCGATCGCCGCCTTGACCAGCTTGTTGATATGTCGAACTTGACCTCGGTACAGATCCACATTTCGTGGATCCCCGGGTCGAGCATCGAGGAGTGTGAACGGATCCAACCCCTGGATTCGCTCTCCATCAGGTCCGAACACGAAGGGAACATGAGGATTGACGATATGTGCGTAGATGAAATGAGGTCCTTCCTTGACCGAAAACGATGATAGTTGATCCAGGGTGAAGAGAATTCTCGACCGATGGGCTTCGAACATCTTCTCATGAGGCATCCAGGCGCCATCGCCGATTTGCAATAGCGCCTTCCCGATGGAAGTGTCCAGCAGCATCAATTCAAAACCTATGCTCTGTAAACTCGCATCCTGAATATCCGGTGATTGGACGTAGATATCTGCAGCTTTATATTCCGTCCCGGGATACCCTGAATTGAAAGCTACGGTCGTGTAGCCGAGTTCCTCAAATGCCTCGAAGACGAGGGCGTGGTCGATGAGATATGCCGGCGCCTTACGCGCCAGACCTTCCTCGATCGCCCCTTCACCTCCGAAGAAGTCGGACATATCCAGGAAATGAACCATATTGAGCGAGGACGCAATCGAGAGCTCTGAGGAGTCATAGTTCGCCCGGCTTTCCTGAGCGATATAAAAATTGTGTTCCTCAAGCATTTGGATAAATTCCGAGTTATCAAACTGGTACAAATCTTCGAGCACATCTCCTCGAGCATATGCGTCGAGGATGATGTAGTACACATCGGGAAGGTCCTCATCCGATATCGGTTCGATTCGATCCATGCTTGCTGTCAAGTCATTCGATTCGAGGAGATGTGCACGGTAGGATTCGATTTGTGCGTCCACACCTCTCACTGTATTCGAGATCCGCACCTGGCTGATGAGCGGAAAAAGGATCAGGATGCCGCCAAAATATGTAAAGAATCTCGCCAGCACACGTGGGTCGGACACACGTCGCAAGATGATGTACATCCAGCCTCCAACGAGAAGGAGCCATGCGGAAACTAAGAGAATTTCCCATCCAAAACTGAGCGGACCACCTATCACCTCCAAGACCAAATTACGGACATGACCGTATGCAAACACCAGGAGGATCAGCCCCGAAATCAACAGGGAGGTCTTTAAACTATCCCGTAAGATTCGCTGGAGGATGACCATGATGAGCAGGACTGCGAGGAGGATGCCGACGAGCGATCTCAAAGCCGCCGTAATGGGGTAATCAGGGTTGCTCACGCTCAACGAGAGCACGGCATAGATGGAAAAAAAGATTGGATGGATCGACCAAAGGATCATCAGAAAATCCGTCTGTGGACCTGCGCGTTCCCGTCGCAATCCCGTATTTTGTGGGTAAACGAGCTCAATATCAAG
>SDBS01002169.1_pt1 | contig 19757 bp, 50 predicted proteins | sample 2277091 | NCBI WGS metagenome assembly SDBS01 (sample SAMN10404972, study PRJNA504765) | marine sediment metagenome | isolation source: marine sediment core GS10_PC15, 163 cmbsf | place: Arctic Ocean: Southern Knipovich Ridge | collected 2010 | reverse complement strand
TAAAGGGAATTTATTTTTACTTCACTTTTCATATTAACAAATGAAAGAAAGAAAAACATTAAAGAAAAAAGAGAGTAATTTAAAATACATACTTCTAGTTGTAGCCATAGTATTATCTATAGGATATATTGCATACGAAAAATCATATATTAATTTAAAAGATATAGAATTATTTAAAAATAAAGATAAAACAGTTAATGTAGAAAGAACAAGTGATAATAATATGACAAGTGATATAATTGCTATGGGTAATCTTGAAAATTTAGTTGGAACACTTTTATTCCTTGCTTCAATAGGATTGTTTTTAGGAGCAATTACTTTTTTTATATTACCTTTATTTAGAGGGAGGGGAACAGGAATAGTATGAAAGAATTATTTAAAGATAAAGATAAAGAAAAAAAGAAAGTATCAAAAAAAGTAAAACCAATATTATTTTTAATAGTTGGAATTTTAACACTTTTACTTGTTAGATTTAGATATGATTTAGATTGGATTTGGTCAATAGGAATTGCAATAGGGTTAATGGGGATAGTATTTATGATAGATTATTTCAAAAAAGAAGATAAAGAAAAAAAAGAAAAAGAAAAACAAACAAAAGAATTAGTAAAAACAATAGAAACAAAAACATTAAGAAAAACAATAAAAGAACAAAGAAAGTTTATAAAAATTGCAGAGAAAGAATATGGTAAAAGAAAAGATAAATCAATTAAAGATATATTTTTAAATGGTATTTATGACCTTCTTGATTATAGTATTATAGTTTTAATTTTTGGGATATTTATGTTAGGAGCAATACCAAATTATTTTAATGTTAATGATGAGTTTATTAATCCAACATTAAATATGAGTGCAAATGAATCTTTAGAATTAATAACATATACTCCTATAAAAGCATTCCATGATGTTGGAGCAAGTCAACCACAATTTTTCTTTTGGTTTTTTTGGTTAACAGTATTTATGGCATTTATTTATCCTATAATTAATATAGTTATAGATTTATTTAGAAAGTATTCAAAAGGAGGTAAAAAGTAAATGGACGTAGAAGATGTAATAGAGAACCCAGCATTTTGGATTCTGACAGGTTTAGCGATAACAGCAGAAACAATTGGTTTTATAATAAGTAGAAAATCAGGATTAGATGCTTTTCCATTATGGCAATTTTTAATATTAGTTGCAGGTACAATAATAATATCAGCAGTAATAGCAGGAAGAGATTAAAATGAAAAATGTAAAAAGAGTCGAATTAGATAATGAATTAGTATATTTTAAAAAAAGTATCTTAGGTTGGAATATAGTTTATCCTATTAAAATAAATGGAAAAATAAATTGGAAAAATCTAATAGCTGGAGGAAGTTGGATTAAGTTAATAATTGTTGGGGTAGTTGTTTTAGTGATACTTGGAAGTGTTTGGGAATATTCAAATGCAGTAAATGTAGCGAATGAATGTTTAACTAGAAATCCAATAATAAAAATACCACAATAATATGGAAAAAGAGAAATTAAAAATAGGATTACTCTACTTGAGTTTCCATAATTCATTAAAGAAAGTATATGGAATAAATAGAGTAGTAACTAAAAAAGAATTAATGATAAAATTAGGAAGACAATTCCTAGTTCCAAAACCATTAAGAATATTAGTAATAGAAGAATTAGAAAAAATGAACCTATTAAAAAAAGAATCAAAAGATAATTTTAAGATTTTAGATTATGAATTAAATATAGAAGAAGATACAAATAAATTCCTAAAAATGCTTAAATTCTTAAGTATTTTATAATAGTAACACTTGTTTAAGTAGTATTTAGTATTAACGTTAAAATGAAAGAAACAAAAATAGCAAAAATAAAGATATGGGTATTTGGGGTAGTTATGAGTATTTTATGGGTTGGAATTATAGTAGGAACATTAATGGAGTTATAAAATGACAGAAACAAAAATAGCAAAAGAGAATATTGAAAGATATTTAGAATTATTAGGAAAAGCATCTGATTTAGATGATAGACATTTTATTCATAGACAAAATTGTTTTACACACAAACAAACTTGCCAGAGATGGTTGGGTTTTTGTATAAGGGAAAGACAAACTGCTATGAAACTTACTGGTAGTGTTATTGTTTGGAACGAAGCTGTTGAGGAAGATTTAAGACAAGCAATTAAATTATACGAGGATGCTGGGATATGAAAAAGATAACAATAAAAATAGATACAGAAGAAGATAATGAGAAGATTAAAAATTGTTTAAAGACATATTTACTTGACGGATTAAAAACAAAAGAACAAATAATAGAAATAATTGTAGAGGATATTTTAAAATGAATGAAGGTTCTTTAAAATCTGCAAGAGTAATTAAAAGAAATCAGGAGAGTGGACATGATTTCCCATAATGAAATGCACAAGAAGTTAGATGGTGGATGGAAAAAGAAAGCACCAAATATAAGTGTATTAACAACTGTGTATAATGGTGAAAAGTATATAGAGAAAACTATCGAATCTGTTTTAAAACAAACTTTCAGCAACTTTGAATATATTATTGTTGATGATGGAAGCACAGATAATACAGCTAAAATTATAAAGAGTTTCAAGGATAAGAGGATTAAATATTATTATCATGGAAAGAATCAAGGATATTTTAATTTTCATCATGCCATTAACTTTGGTTTAGACAAGTGTGAAGGAGAATATGTTGCTAGAATAGATGCAGATGATATTTGTTTTTCGAATAGGTTAGAGGTTCAAAGTAGATATTTAGATAGGAATAGAAGTATTTTTTTAATTGGTTCTTCTGCTGATGTTATAAATGAGTTTGGTTGGTTTATAGGTGTGATAAAGAAGAAGAACTTTCCATCATTTTGTTTTAAATATAGAATATCTTTTTCTAATCCTTTTATACACTCGAGTATTATGTTTAGGAATGAAGGTTTTAAATATCCTTGTTATGATGAGAGGTTTTTTTATTTTAGTTTAATAATCAAAGGAAAGAATTTAAAGAACTTACCACAGAAATTAATTAAGTATAGAATTAATCCTGATGGAGTTACCTCTAAGCATTTGAAAATAGATGATAGATGGAGATACCATTATGAAAAAAGAATTTTAAATAGGGAACTAAGGGGGAGAAGATGAATAACCAGAAATGGAAACCAAAGAAAAGAACTAGAGGTGATGATGTATGTAAATGTGGTCATAAAAGTAGGAGAAAAAGGAAATGAATAATAAAAATAATAGAGTACATTGTGATAAGTGTGGAACAAAAGTATCTAGTCCAAAGAAATTAAAAAGAGTTAATGAAGGATTTTTATGTATTAAATGTAGAAGAGAAAACAGAGCAAATCATAGAGAATTTTTAAGAAGAGATATTTTAGGAATAAGAAAAAGAGAAGATATTGTTACGGAATGGGCAGAAAAAAGAAAAGAAAGAGAAAAAGAACAAGAAAGATTAAGAAAAATATATGGAGACGCAAAACCACAAATCAAATCAATTAGAAGAGATACTCCAAAAATAAGTTCATTAGGTATTTACATAACAAAGAATGAAAAATTAGTTTTATATAAAAAATTAGTACATGATGGTCTAAGTAGTGAAGAAGCAAATGAAAGAATAAAATTATTAAGTGAAGAAATGGTAAAAGTAAGAGAAGAATTAAAGAATGAAGTAAAAACTCAAGAAGAATTTAATAAAAGATTCAAAGAAGAGTTTGCCAAAGCATCTGGGAGGTTAAAATGACATACTCCCACACCCTAAAGGGTAGGGTATCTTAAAGAAAATGGAAAAAAAAGAATACAAAAAAGGAGATAAAGCAATATGTAAGAATTGTGGAAAAAAGATTTATTTATCTGGGCATGATGTTTGGTATCATTGTAATGATGATAGAGATATATGTAATGCAAATAAGTCTATAGATTTTAAACATCTTTTTGATAAAGCTGAGCCTAAACTAAAAAAGGAGGGTCGCAATTCCTCCCAAGCTTAAAAGCATTGGGTATCCTTGCGATAATTATATGAAAGAAACAAAAAATATTTGCTTTGCAACATTTAATTGTTCTCCTAATACTTTAGGAGGAGTAGTATTATATCATAAAAATTTAATTAAATATATAAAATCAAGTCATAAGAATATAGAAGTTAATTGGGTTTATTTTGGAAAAGAAGATAAGACTTTTATAGATAAAGGTGTTAAATATTATGAAATAAAAACTAATAAATTAAAATCCTTCTTACAATTAGGTAGGCATTTACAACTTGCTAAATTTTTAAATAAACATAATTTTGATATTATAAATACTGTTAGTGGACTTTGGACTTTCTTTTATAAAAAGAAAAAAGGTCAAAGAATAGTTCACACTTTTCATGGAACTATTTATTATTTTTATAAAAATACTCTTAAAAGATTTAATTTAATTAAGAGGGTGTTTTTTTCTCCTATTTTAATTATAAGTTGGGTTCAAGATAGACTTCATAAAAAAACTGATAAGATAATTTGTGTATCAAAGAAAGTAGAAAAGCAAATTGAAAACTTACATGGGAAAAAAGAAAATATTGTTGTTATAAGAACTGGTGTAGATTTAAATGTTTTTAAACCAAGAAATAAAAAAGAAGTAAAAGAAAATCTAAATCTAAATTTAAATAAAGTTTATGGATTATATGTTGGGGGAGGTGGATATTGGACAAAAGGATTAGATAGAACAATTAGTTTGTGTAAAGAAATTTATAATTTAGATAAAAATTTTAGGTTACTTATAATTGGAGCAGAGTATTCCAAAGTTAAGAATATTATTGATGAAGAATTTGTAATCTTTTTAGAAAACATTCCTAGAGAAAAGATGCCTTTATATTATTCTGCTTCAGATATATTTTTTTGCATGTCAAGATATGAGGGAGGTGCACCAACTTTAGTTGTTTCAGAAGCTATGGCTTCTAGTTGTTTAGTTATTTGTTCAAAGGATTCAAAACAAGAGATAGTAAAAGATGGAGAGAATAGTCTAATTATTGAAAAATTTGATAAGAGTGATGCAATAAAGATATTGGAAGTTTTAAATAATAAAACTAAGAAAGGAATTATACTTAAAAATTCTATGAAAACTGTTAAAAAGCTCTCTCTTGAAAAATGGGGAAAGAGATATTTAGAGGTATTAAAATGAAATTATTTAGCTATATTGATGATGGATTGAATTGGTTAATTATAAATGTATTTGAAAAACTACCAGATTGGATTAATATTTCAATTCTAGTATTACTTTTAACAATAATAATTAGTTTATTTCCAAAAAAGGAAAAATGACAAATCCAAGTTATAAAGCAGGAGTAAATCTCGAGTATGAAGTTATGAATCTTTTGAAGAAGCACCTACACAAAAAGAAATATACAATTATTAGGACAGCAGGAAGTCATAGTCCAGTTGATATTATAGTGCTTAAACATATTGGAAAACAAGGAATAGATAGAGAATATTTTGGAATACAATGTAAAACGAAGAAGGTGAAAAAATGAATACAATAATATATGTAAGAACAAGCACAGAAGAACAACATCCAGAAAATCAACTAAAGGATTGTAAAACATTAGTAAGTGGAGAATATGAATTATATGAAGACAAACAAGGTGCATGGAAAGAAGAAAAAGAAAGAGATGGTTTTAATAAAGCTAAGAAATTAATTAAGACTAGGAAAATCAAACATTTCATAGTTTGGGATTTAGATAGAATATACAGAAACAGAAAAAAGTTAAAAGAATTCTTTCAATATTGTAAATTCTATGGATGTTCAATACATTCGTTCAGACAAGAGTGGCTAGAAAGATTAAATGAAATGCCAGAACCTTTCAATGAGATGATGCACGATTTTATGTTAAATATTATGGGTTGGATTGCTCAAGATGAAAGTGATAAAAAATCTAAGAGAGTTAAAGCAGCAATTAGAGTAGTTGATGGTGTAACTAAATCATATAGAGGAAAGAAGTGGGGAAGAAAAGCAGTAAAAATAAATGAAGAAATATTTAGACTAAGGGAACAAGGAAAAACAATTAGAGAAATAACAGAAAAAATCTTCTATTGGGATAAGAATAATCATAGGAAATTTGTTAGTGTTGGATTTGTTCATAAAGTATTAAAAGAAAGACAAGAAGGAGGAGCTTAGCAGGGGGAATTGCGAATAAGAGACCAATTAATGAAAAAATGTTAAATAAACAAAAAGACGAATTGAGAAGATACCCTAAATTAATTATAGAGAGATTTAAAAAAATAGATTGGATGTTAATTCTTTTTTTAGGAGGATTCACATTTTCTATAACATTATGTTTCATAGCAAATTTTCAAATAACTAAGAATATTTTCTTTGTTGTAGGAATAATTGCAAGTTATGTTCTTGTAGTAATAGTAAGTGAAGAAGCAAAGAAAGAATACGCAAAAGAGAGTGGAGGTGAAGGGAAAAAGAAAAAATGAAAGTAGGATATATTTGTGCTTGTGGAAATAGTACGGTAAGAGAAATAGAAGGCAAAGGACAAAAGAATATTAAATATAGAAAAAGTTGTTCAAAATGTTTGAAAGTTAAAAGATTAAAAGCAAAAGCAAATAAAAGAGGACTAAAAAAAGATAGTTATTTAACATGAAATCAAAATACACTAAACATAAAACAAAAGATTGTGTCAGATGTGGTGAACCTTGTACAAGAAGATTATGTTGGGAATGTTATACAAGTAAAAAAGGTAGATATAAAGGGAGAGTTTCAACAATGAGGTCAATGGGAAATAGAAAATGAAAATATATAAATGTAAATATTGCGATTATCAAAGCAATAGAAAATCTGTAAGAGAACATGTAAGAAAAAACCATTACTGGAAAGGAAGTGGACAATTAAGTAGCTCACATACTTCGAGGGAATTTAAATGAAAATAAATAAAAGAAGAAGAACACATTGTATTGTTTGTGAAAGGGAATTACCTAAAATAACTAAAAGAGGTAGAAAAAGAAAAAGGATTATAACTTGTTCTCCTAATTGTTCTAAAACCTTTGTGAAAATTAGAATTTATGCTCTTAGTCCTTCTATTAGAAAAATTAAAGAATTGGAGAAGAAATTAAAAAATGAATGAAGTAGCAATAATAATATGTACTTATAATCAAGAGGGGTTTTTAAGAAATTGTCTTAATTCTTTATATAAAATAAATTACAAAAATTATAAAGTATTTTTAGTAGATGATAGTGGAATAGGAAGTATTGCAAATAGTATAAAAACAAGTTTTTCAAATATTTACACTATAATTAATAAAAGTAATTTAGGTTTTAGTAAATCAAATAATGTAGGAATAAGAAAAGCATTAAAAGAATATTCTCCAGATTATATTTTATTATTAAATGATGATACAGAGATAGTTAAAAAAGATTGGTTGAAAGAGTTAGTTAAAACTTTTGAGTTTGATGAAAAAATTGGAATAGTTGCACCTGCTATTATTAATGCAAATGGAACAATACAAAACTTAGGGGGATTTATAAAAGGATATAAGATAACAACAGATAAAATAATAGATAAACAAATAAAAGAAGTAGGTCATGTTATGGGTGCTTGTATGTTGATAAAAAGAGAAGTCATTGAAAAGATTGGATTACTAGATGAAGTTTTTTCTCCTTATTTATTGGAAGATACAGATTATTGTTTGAGAACTATAAGAGCAGGATTTAAAATTATGTCTAATAGAAATGTAAAATTAATTCATTATAAAGGACAATCAATCAATAAAGGAGAAAAAGAAAATGAATGAAATGACTTTATTTGGATTAGTAATTGGAGGAATTATATTAGTAGTATTAATCTTAGTTAAAATAATAGAGAGGAAAATGAAATGATAATGACTTTTGAAGCATGGCAAAATTTATCTCAGGTTATTAAGATAGTTGGAGGGATAATTGTAGTTTACTTTCTCTATAAAATAGAGAAGAATACAAAATCAAAAAAATGAAAGAAAAAACAATGAATATAATAAATTGGACACGCTCTTATTTAGGGGTTGTTATAATACGGATTATGTATTTATCAAAGGGGTATATATAAAATGGATAAAAAGTGTACTTGTATGTTTCCTAAGATAAAAAAGAATTATCCTTTTGGAAAGAAATCAAAAGCAGATAAGTTTTGTAGGAGATGTGGAAATGTTGTTACTAATTATGATATAATGTTAAAAAAGAGGAAAAAGAAAAAATGAATCAATACAATAAAGAACTAAAAGTAAAAAGACCATTAGTAAATATAGAAGAACCTATCTTAGATTTAAAATTATTAAGAAAGAAAACAAACGCAAAAACACCAAGTGGTCTTATGCTTAAATATGCTAAACAATTCAAAGATAAAAAGAACTTCTTAATGGCTAAACTATTTCAAGAATTATATACTCAAATAAGAAATATTGAAGTATCTGAAACATTCAAAGCAAATCAATGGAGAGGAAAAAGTGGAGTATCTTATCAAATAAAACCAGATTATGTTATTGCTATTAGATTTAGAAAAAAAGATATTGGAGAAAAACCTATTGAAGTAAGAACTGAAATGTATAAATTTCAAATAAATAGAGTTAGATGGGCAGTTAACCAACTAAATACAAAAGAGTTTATTAGAACAAGTGAAATAGCAGAAAAAGTATATGGTATTGATTGGAAGAAAGTCTTTTCAGATAGAACTAAGCATCCTTTTTTAGTTGAAATATTAAATTATTTAGAATACAATAAAGAAATAAAATATTATAGGTCTGGTAAAGTTCAAGTATTAAATCAGGAGAAGTTAGAATGAGTGTTGAAATTAGTTTAGGAGGAATACCTATGGGAACTTTAACTATTGTATTTTTAATATTAAAACTATGTGATGTAATAGATTGGTCTTGGTGGTGGGTATTAAGTCCATTATGGATTGGTCTTGGTTTGTATATAATTACTTTGTTATTCGTTTTACTTATATTACTTATGGTGTGGATGGCACATTAAAATGAAAAAAACGAAAGAAGCAGAAAAAAAAGAATATAATTGTGAAAACAAAAATAGAATAAGACAACTAATTGTAGATGAAATCAGAAAGAGAAATATAAAAAACATTCTCACTCTTGAATCACCAAACTTTTTATTTAGTAAATTATTACCAGACAAAAAGATAATAGTCTTTGAAAATGATTCAGATACAATGAAAAAGTTAGAAAAGAAATGTCCTAAAAATGTTAATCTAGTATGGGGAAATATACATAAGTTTGGAGTATTAAATGCAAAAACAGATTGTATATGGTTAGATTTCACAGGAACTTGGAAAACAGAACAAGAACACATAATTAAATTAAAAGAAACTCTCAAAGATACTAAACTATTTATTTTGACTTTATGTATGAGAATACCAGCATGTTTTGGAAAAATGAAAGAAACATTTAATGGAGATTATCAATTTGATTTAATAAATAAAATACAAGAATTAACAAATATAAATTGGAAAGTAATCTATGGAGAATCTTATTATGATTCAGTTCAAATGGTTACAATAGTTTTAGAGAATTTAGAAGGAGGTGATAAATAAGATGTACGAACAATATTTTATAGGAATGTTAGTTTTTGTAATTGTATGGTTATCTTTCATTGCAGTTATATGTCATGCTTTAGAAGTTAGAAAGACTAAAAAATATAGAAGAGAGCTAGGGGATTTATATGTTGCAGCTAAAATAAAGAAGATAGCAAAAGGAGAAAATTTAGATTTAGAAGCAGAAAAAGAACTTTTCATGGTTTGGAATAAAAAGAACAGAGTAAGAGATGTTAATAAAAACTATGATGATGTAGTTGAAGATGAAATGATGGAAAAAGTTGCAGAAGCTGTAGATTCTAAACCAAAGAAAGAACCAAAGGAATAAACAAATTTATTTATATTTTTTATTTTATTTCTTTTATATTAAGAAAAAATTACAAGGGAGGAAAAAAACAAATGGTAAAAGCAGATGATAAAGTAGAATTTGAAGAGATAGGTAAGCCAGAAAAGTTTACAAACTTTGAAGAACTTAAAAAGACAGTAGATATTTTAAAAGAAGTTGTAGATAAACATGCTGAAATTTTAGAAGAAAATAATTTAGTAATAACAAGGAAGACTGGAGCACCTTACTTTGATGAAGATAAATTATATAGAGAACTTGGAGAAGAATGAAGTCAAAAGGAGAAAGAAAACAAATGAGTAAGAAAGCAAAATCAACTAATGAAGAATCCAACAATTTAAAGAAAGTTTTAGAGGAATGGTTTGACAATTTAAATGCAGAGGAAAAATTGAAAATTGTTATTCATGCTTATTCAAATAAGAATACAGAATCAAAAGGGGGTTTTAAAATGTTAGGAAAAATAATTAGTTTAGTATTTGGATTCATAATAGGAATAATAGTTGGTACTCTCTTTGGAAAAGATATTGTAGAATTTATTGCTAGTAAAGTAATTGGAGGTTAGAATGAAAAAGAGAGAAAATAATAGATGGATTGAACCAAGAAAAGATTCCAAAGGAAGATTATTATGTTTAATTCCCACTTGTAATAATTTAAGAGAGAAATATAAAACAGGTAACAGAACAAGAAATTATTGTAAAAAACATACTTTTTGGGATATGAGAGCATTTACTAATTGGGCATCATTAAGAGAGAAAATTCTCAAGAGAGATAATTATACTTGTGTCAAATGTGGAGATATTAGAAAAGAAGTTGAAATAAAAATAAAACAAAAAAGATGGTTGAATATGAAAGAGATAATTACTGGAAAAGATAAAAAAATAAAGCATGAATATTATTTTATAAAATCAGTTGTTAATAATTTTATTGTAGACCATATTAAACCAATTGCTTTGGGTGGAGATAAATGGGATTTAAAAAATCTACAAACACTTTGTATAAAATGTAATAAAATTAAAACTACTAAAGATATTAAAGATATTGCTAAACAAAGAAGAATTGAAAAGAAGTTAATTAAAGGACAAGAACAAATAAAATAAATATGGCAGAAAACAAAAACATTATTGAAATGAAGAAAAGAAGTCTAAGAGAAGAATTAAATAGTGAGAACCCAAATAAAAATGTAATCAAAAGATTAAAAGAATCTATAAAAAGACATAAAGATATTGCTAGATATATAAGGGATAGAAGAATTAAAAGTAAAAGAAATAGAGAATGAAAAAAGAATTTGATAAAGAACAAGCAAAGAAAGATTTACTATTCTTAGCATTAAAAATAGCTAATGCACATAAAGAATTACAAGAAGCATATTTAAAGATTAAAGAAATCTATGAAGGCATTGATTAAATCATTGAACCTTCTTTATCTGTTCTGTTCCTACGATATTCATAATAAACTTTTCCTGCCTTACTAATCCTTTTACCTGAAGGCATTGCTTTTCTTCTCTTATCTCTATAAACATCTGTTGCACCAATTTGTCTATCTCTCTTATAAACAACTTGTGGTTTTTTCTTTTTTAAACCAACGGCAGAACCCATCTCTTCAATTTCTTCTTTCAACATCTCTCTAAAAAATAAATTAGCCATAAAGAATACATGTAGTATTAGTTTTTAAATATCGATTATGAAGGCATTAGAATTAGTTTGAAAGTTTCTAAAACAAAAAAAGATAAAAATAAGTCATTAAAATATATTTTAACATCTAAAATTACATTAAAGTAAATCACTAAATACTTTAATAAGAAAAAAGGGAGAAGATTTTTAACCCCCTCCCAAATAATTTAAGAGAGCATGAGCTATTGACAAAACTAGTATCTTTTCTTTTCTAGCTTCCCACTCTCTTAAATCAATTAAAAAATAAAAAATATAAAATATGTTTGTTTAGATTTTAAACTCTTTTGTAGTTAATCTCTTTTGAATAGTTACCTTTCTAGCACTTTTAATTTCAACTAAAATTATACTATCTTGTTTGACGCTTGTATTCTCACTTAACTCTTTAACAAAATCATTTGCTTCTTTTAAACTATCAAAGAATTTAAATGGGTCTTCGTCTTCTTCCCAAACTACTAGATGAGTCGGTGTTTTTGGAACTCTTGGTTTATATCCTTTTACGAATTCAACTTCCATAACATCAACAGACCAATTCCATTGTGGAAATTCAACACTTAACTTATTAACTCCCTCTATTTCTGTAACTTCTCCTTCAGTTCCTATTGGAACCTCTTTTTCATCTCCTCCATATTTACAATATTCACCATTAGAATATCTTCTAGCTTTGATAACCTTATCGCCTACTTTAAATTTCATTTCTTTTTTACCTCCTTATAATTATATTAAATATTTAATAAATATCTTCACATAAACAAAACTCATCATCACAATCTAATAAAATATGTTCTCCTTTAATATCTCTTAAAACTACTTTGTCGCACTTTGCACAACCTTCTCTTTTGTTGTCTGCATTTATCCAATAAGCCATCTTTTTTTATTTCCATTTATTTAATTATCTCAATAAGTTAAACTTATTTTATGAGTATGATAACCCCTTAAAAAAATTAAGTGGGGTTTAATAATATTAATTTGTTCGATAGATATAATAATCCACTCCATCAACTTCTTCGTATTCTTCTGAACCATCATAATGATTTAAAATACTACCTCTTCCATCATATTTTAAAACACTATCTGCCCAATCTTCAAGACCTTCTGTAGTATTCCCACTTTCAACAGCACATTTCCAATTATAATCATCATCTTCTAAATATTCTCTTGCTTGATAATCTGCTTCTGAATCTATTAAAACTTTATATTCTCCATCATTTTCTTTACTCCACTCTTGAATATTTGGAATAGGTTTATTTCCCCAAGCACATAAATAACAAGTCCTATAATCTTTTTTTTCTTTTTCTAATAAATGAAAAATAGTATTATATATACTTGTATCTTCCCCCTTAAAGAATTCCAAAATCTTTTTTGTATCCTCTGGAAGTGATTTTTTTATATCTCCTCTCCAATAAAACTTATTTATTCTTTTCTCAATAGTATAATAAATATTATCTCTTACTTTCTTATCTTCTCTTTTTCTTTTTATATAACTACTAATAACTTTTCTCTCTTGTTTTGTTAAAATCTTCTTTAGGTTGTCAATAGTATCTTTATAATGTTTGGGACTATCACCTTCTAAAACCATTCTTGGATTAATAATAAATTCTTCTCCAGATTGTTTTATTGTATCTCTAACACTTAAAGATAAATTTTGAATTATTGCTCTTGCTTTTTCTGGCTCGTCAAACTCTTCTGTGTTTGGTAAAATTTCAATAACATTCTCCATTTCTGGTTTTTCTGGTTCTTCAAAACTTAAAACTTCTTTTTCTTCCATTATTCTTTAACCTCCTTTTTCAACTCTCTTAAATAATCATCTTTATCCCAAATTATACTTCCCATTTCCTTACTATCTTCTTCAATAAATCTTGCAGCAATACCATAATTCTCAAAATCTAAACCCATTAAATAATATTCAATAGGAATTATAACGACCCCACACTTACCTTTTACTCTAACAAATAAAGGTTTTTCTAATTTCTTACTATGAAATTTCTTTAAAGCGTTTTGCTCATCTATCATATTTTTAATATGTTTTCTTTTTTTTTCTTTCATTTTTTCTTTTTTGTTAATTTATTCCCAAAATCTATTAATGCTTTTTTCTCTTTCTTTTCTCTTTCTATCCAAGCATCATATTTTAATTTGTCAAGATATTCTAAAACTGATTTCTCAGCAATCTTTCTTAATTCCAAAGCATTTAAACTATCAAGTTCCCAACTAACTTTTCCAAATTCTTCTATATATTTTTTAGCTCTTGGGTCTGTAATCTTTGCTGGATTTGGTGGAGGGTTATACTTTTTAATCTGTTCCATAGTCAAAGCAACAGGAACAATCTCTAAATTTTCTTCTATAAACCATACTTCAAATCCCCTCTCTCCTTTTGTTAAGAACTCTGTTATTCTATCTGTAATATCTCTAACCATATCAAGCCCAGAAGCATCATGGTCGCCAAAATACAAAATAACTGCTTTCTTTCCATCATTAATTTGCTCTTCTATTCTTTTTGCTAAATCATACATCGCAGAAGCACTTGAATATCCTTTGTTAAAACCAAAATAAATATGAAACTTATCTGCTATTGGTTGTAAAACACTAATCCCTGCTTTCTTTTCACAATATAATTCCACATAGTAATCTTGGTCTTCCCATCTTGGTAATCTATAAGAGTGAATTGCACTATCAACTAAAGAACTAACATTTTCCCATTCAGAATGTTTTTCTGGTATTCTATCTTTATCCTCTATTGCTTCCCAATCTATAAGTCCACCATATCTACTATCTGTTAAAAATGTACAAATTCTTTTATAAACTTCATCAGCATTTGGAATATAATCTCTACCTACAAGTTGGTAATAAAGTTGCCTATTTGTAAGTTTAATTCCCATCATAATATATTCATTAACTACTTCATCTATTTGTTCAAATATTTTTTCTGCTGTTGTTTTCCAATAATCAAAAAGCCCTTGCTCTTTGTCTATCCAATATTTTATTTTAAGATTTCCTTTAGGAGTCCAATTTCTAAATTGTTCTTTCATCTTAATTTATACAACATCAATTTAAATTTTCTTCTTAACTTCTCAAATAATTCTTGGTAACTTAAACCTAAAAAAGTAAATCCTATTAATAATAAAGGAATGGTTATAAGTGGAATTGGAATACTTAAAATACCAACTCCTATAAAGATATAACCTATTGTTTTTAATTTCCTTTTTGGAATTATGATTAAACCCTGTCTACTTAACTCATCTAATTTTTTATTTCTTCTTACTAAATCTTCGTAGTGTATGTATTCATTTGTCATTTTATTGCGCCTCTTGAGAAATTGGTTTTAACAAATCGGTTACAACTTGTCCCACCCAATCTTGTCCTCTAACCTTCCCAATTAAATCGAGGCAAGTTTTCAAATCTTTTGCCTTATCCAAATTAACATCAGGCAAAGGCAAACTTGCTGTTATTCCTTCCGGTGAATTAATTAAATGTTTAGGTAAATCCCAATGCCAAACGCTTCCGGTAGGTTTAACAAAAACAAATATTGCCTTTGTTCCATTCCTTCTTGGACATTTAAATTCTTTTCTAATTGTCATTTTATTTTATTTTACCAATCTCCTTTATGTATTATTGAGCCTGATTTCATTTTATAATCAAATCTTTGTTGCTTTCCTAAAAATATTAATACTATTCCTAAAATTATTATTATAACTCCTACAATCACTTGAAAGATTAAAGTGAATAATCCTATTACTAAAAGCATAGTTCCAAGAAAAATCTTTAATTTCGCAAATACTCCATGCCAAAATAAACTTTTGTTGTTGTTTTTTGTTTTCATTTTTTTGATTATAAAAGGACAGGGGGTTTTATCCCCCTGCTCACTCAACGCGTTAGTTGAGTATTATCTTATAAGTGAAAGTTCCATTCTTTAGCCCATTTCTTTATTTCTTTTCTTTCTTCTTCTGTCATGTCTCTTATAAGTTGTTTAACTTCTTCTACTTTTTCCATTTTATTTGTTTCTCCTCCCAATTTCTTGAGCATGATTTTTGATTTTATTTATTAACTTTTCAATCTTTTTATTATGTTCTTTTAAATATTTCTCTTGTTCGTTTTCATAATCTATTGAATGCTCTAAACCAATTAATATTATTAATATTTCTTTTCTTGTTAAATTTAATTTATTTGTCATTTTGATTTTATTATGAAAAGGACAGGGAGTTTTATCTCCCTGCTCAACATGGTGTTGAGTATTAATTTGGTAATTCTAAGGATGTTACTTTATAAGGAATTCTTAATTCTCTTATCAACTTCCAAATTTCTATTATCTTTTCGTTGTTTAGCAACTCGTCAAATTCCAAATCTGTTAATGCTTTTTCAATCCTATTAAAAGCATTGTTTATTTTGTATTGCTTTTCTATTTCCATTTTATTTATTTCTCCTCTCAATTTCTTGAGTATAATGCCTCACTGGTGTGCACATCTTGTGAGGTCTTGTTGAACAGTTTAAGCTGTTCTCCTTCCCAATTTCTTGAGTATGATATTTTTTTAATATTTCTTTAAGCACTTCGTCAAAAGTTCTCAAATCCTTACTTATTTTTAGTCGTAGTAATTCTTTCCAAATCTTTTTATCTATTGTTATTGTTATCTTTTCCATAGTAGATTAAAGTAAAACCCCTTTATAAATGTATCGTTTAATCGTTTAATCATTATTTCTTGAGTATGATTATTTGTTTTTATTTCCATAATAATTAGTGTAAAAGTTCCTTTATAGTATGGCGTATAAACTTTGTGGGAGTAACAAATAGGAAAACCACTAGAGAGTAACAAAGAAAATTCATTTAAAGAATAAATAATGAAAGTCCAAACTCGCTAAACTCTGCCTATATAATATAGGGCTATTTTCATGAACAAAAATTCATCCTAAAAAATAGAATAAGATTTGCCTAAAGTTTAGGGAAAAAATTAAAAAATAAATTGAATGTCGTGCCTTGAAAACCCCCTACAAGTGTTATGATTTTATTGAGCATTGCCTAGACAATGCCTAGAGTTTAAAATTTTTGGGTGTGAGTTGGGGTCAGGTTGCAAGTGCCTAGACAAAGACCCTATTTATTCTCTCTATGGTTCTGGGCTGATTGCTTTTCTCTACAAACACTATATTAATTACTTCTTTCTTAACTCTTAACACTTAACAAGCCCTAAAACCGACCAAATGCCGTTCTCAAAGGGGATTTAAAGAATTTTACCATGAAATTTCAACATTTACCATGAAAATTAACCTAAATGTCTTCATTTTTAGCTTAAAAATTAGAATTATTACTTCTTTAGCTCTTTTCTATCAATTTCAGTCTCTACATCACCAAATTTAACACAAATACTTCTTATTTGAACATAAGATAAAGCCATATCATACTCATTTAGCAATTCTGATAGTTGCCTATAGCTTAATTTCATTTGTTTCCTAATTAAAAATATCAATAAGTCTCTTTGCTCCTTAAACTTGACCTGTGATGATGTCATAGAAGTCTTTTCACTATCCATTAATGCTTTTTCTTTCTTTTTAAGATATGCTTTTAACACATCTTCATCCCCAAGAGCAAATTTCCCATAGAACCTACCACTAAAATTAGTTTTTACAGTCTTATGATTGTATGACATTGTCTTTTGACCTGCTAAGATTAAATATTTCTTCACTCGCGAGTTATAAAATCTAAAATAACCTCTTCTTCCATCAGATTCATAAACATGAAACAAACCTTTAGTCCTAAACATTGCCATATACTTATCTAATAAGAAAATTGTAGGTAAAACAATAATAATAAACAAGTTTTTTTGTCTCATTTGCATTGCAAGACTTACTAATACTCTATTGACAGGAGAAAGACTACTTCTTGAACTATAACCAGTAAATGCTTCATCATAAATAATACATTGTCCTCTTTTTGCTTTAAAAATTGCTTCTCTAAAATCTTCAGGACTAAAAACAACTCTCTTTAAATTCAAAGTTGGGTCTACTGCCTTTCCAAGCTGAAAAGCAAACCAAGATTTACCTGCACCCTCTCTTCCATCAACACAAATAACATAATCTTTATCTTGTTGTTTTAATGCAGGGATAATTCTATTATCTACATTTCTTTTAAGTCTAATAGACATAGAATATTCAATAGTAAAATTAGTTATTGGGTCTACAATCTTAATAAGCTGATTTCCTTCTTTTTTTGCCATGATTAATCCATATCATCTCTGTCATCGCTTTGGTATGCTGTTCCTTTTCCTTGTTTATTTTGCAGTCTTCTTAAAAATAGATTCTTTTTATTTAATAATAAATATTGTAAAGCCATTTTCTCAGTTTCATCACCATCTAATTTTTTAAATCCTACTTTTTTATGACTTAGTCCTCCTGTATTATATATTTGCAAATTCAACGCCTCCATAGCTTTATCAACATTATCACCATCTTCTTGGTCTCCTCCTAAAATTCCCCAAATAGCATCTAATTTTCTATTCCAAGTTACTAAATTTCCTTTAGCCATAGCCAAAAAAACATCTCTCCATAAATTCTCTAATGTAACATTAATTATTCCTGCTGCATTAATTTTAGAAATCCTTTCTTCTTCTGATTCAGTTCCATAATCTGCTTTTTTAACCATATATTAATATATGAATTAATACCTTTATAAATAACGATTATAATGGATTATCATTAACTTAAAAGGAGTAACTAAGATTTATAAATTAAAATAACTATGAAAATATATGCCATACAAAAATAAAGAAGAAAGAAGAGAACATTACGAAAAAAACAAAGATGAGATTAATAAAAAGAGAAGGGAATATAATAAAAAACCAGAAGTTCTAGAAAGAAAAAAAGAATGTGAGAAAAAGTGGAGAGATAATAATAAAGAAAAAGTAAAAGAGAGAAATAAAGTTTATAGTAAAAAAAATAGAGATAAAAATAGAGAATTAGTATTCAATCATTATGGAAAACAATGTTCTTGTTGTGGAGAAAAAGAATTAAAATTTTTATCTATAGACCATATTAATGGTAAGGGAACAAAACATAGAAAAAAAATAAAAAATCAAACTTATATATGGTTAATTAAAAATAATTATCCAAAAGGATTTCAAACATTATGTTTTAATTGTAATTGGGGTAGATATAGAAATAATGGTATTTGTCCACATAAAAATAAGTAGTTCTTGATACTATTTTAAAGTGTAAAGTGTAATCGTTATTTATAAACTATCTTTACTAAATTTATTTATGGAAATTAATAGTTTACTCAATCTTTTTAGGGGGTGGTATTAAATGTTAGGAAATATTATAGGTGGGTTCATCGTGATTTTAGTAGGGACTGCGCTTTTGCCAACAGTTGCCCAACAGGTAGGTTTAGCACAAGCTGATGGTAATGTAACAGGAGCTGCTGACACATTAGTTGGATTAACTACTCTATTCTTCGCTTTGGCTGTAGCAACTGCTGCAATTGGTGTAGCTGCTCAAGGTCTAAGAAATAGTGGATTGATTTAATTAGGTAGGTAACTTAATGAATAAAGGTGAAAAAAATATAACAAAGAGAAAATCTTCTTTAATTATATTTGGAGTAGTCATCTTTTCTTTTTTATTTTTAATTTCTTTAGTTAGGGCAGAAGAGTTTGGATATAATTATTTAGAAGGAGAACTAAATGTAGTTCAAGCTATTAATTATACTCAAATTAATGTTAATAATTCTTTACTTTGGGATGGTAATGCTTGGAGTGCTACTCGTTGGTTGGAAATTGATGGAAGCAATGCAAATCAAGATGTAGATATTGGTATTTATGATTTTTATGCAGATGATGGAATATTTGATGGAGTTAGTAGTAGATTTAATTCAACTTTATTAATTGATGGAAATATTGCAAATGGAGATGCAACTTTAGTTATTCTATCGGATATAAATAAAGATTCTTGTATAAATATGTCTGAGAGTGCAACTTTAGGAATACAAATATGTTATGATGGTTCTGGAATAAATAGAATGTTTTTAATTAAACACATGGGGACTGGTTATGAATATTTTTGGATTGATAGGTCAGATGGAACAATTCATCTTAATAATAATACAATAGTTAATGGAAATTTAACTGCTGATTTATTTATTGGTTCTGGTGCAGAATTAACTGATTTAAATGTTACAGGAGTTCTAAATGTAACAGGAGATTTTTCAGGGTATGCTATAAATATTTCTTTTTTATA
>SDBS01002167.1_pt1 | contig 19760 bp, 27 predicted proteins | sample 2277091 | NCBI WGS metagenome assembly SDBS01 (sample SAMN10404972, study PRJNA504765) | marine sediment metagenome | isolation source: marine sediment core GS10_PC15, 163 cmbsf | place: Arctic Ocean: Southern Knipovich Ridge | collected 2010 | reverse complement strand
GTCCATCCTCTGGGTGAATACGGCGGTGCTTATCATGAGCAGCTTGAGCATCGAATGGGCCCGTCGTGCCTTTCGGAGTCAGCAGCCGCTGGCTTTTCGTCGATGGCTGTTGGCGACTTTTCTGCTTGGAGGGATGTTCCTGGTGGGGCAGTTCCTCGCCTGGCGGCAGCTTGCTCAGGCGGGAATTTTTCTTTACAGCAATCCACATAGTTCATTCTTTTATGTCTTGACCGGCGTCCATGCCCTACACATCTTGGCGGGTATCGGAGCGCTTCTGTACGTCCTGGTTCAAAACTGGCGACAACGCTTGATTCCAGGTGAATCGGCTGCGCCCGGCCTTTGCGCGACCTACTGGCACTTCGTCGGAGTCGTTTGGGTTTATTTATTCGCTGTTTTGTTCCTCGTTTGATGCGGGGAGCGAAAAGACGGCAAGGAGGCAAAATGAGCGAGTCCACATCCACCGCTGTGGCCGCGGTTGAATCGCCCTGGGGCGGAGGGGCTCAGCCTTTCGCCATTAGCTGGCAAAAGCTAATGATGTGGATCTTCATCATCACCGATGCTCTGCTCTTTGCCGGCCTGCTGGTTGGCTATGGGGTGGTTCGGGTGGTGAACGGAACCTGGCCCGACCAAGCCGAAGTCTTCCACATGAACTACATCGCCATGATGACCTTCACCTTGATCACCAGCAGCGCCACCATGGCTTCGGCGGTGGGTGCCACGATGGCGGGCAAGAAATCTCTCGTCACCCTTTTCCTTTGGCTCACCATTCTGGGAGGGTTGAGCTTCCTTGGAATGCAGGCTTACGAGTGGTCGACGGTCATCCATGAAGGGGCCCGTTTGACGTCCAATCCCTGGGGTGTGCCTCAGTTCGGTGCCAGCTTTTTCATTATCACCGGTTTTCATGGATTGCACGTTGTCACCGGCGTGACCATTCTACTGATTGTCGCCATCCGCTTTGCTTTGGGCCGGTCCTCGAGACAAGGAGTGGAGAATGCCGGTCTCTACTGGCACTTCGTGGATTTGGTCTGGGTCTTCATCTTCGCCCTGTTTTATTTGATCTGAGGAGGGTCGGATGTCAACGCAAACACACGGGTACCGAACGTACTGGATCATCTGGGCCTTCTTGCTGGTTGCCACGTTGGTGATGATTGCCATCGGCGAGGCGAACCTCTCCCTGACCGCTCGGGTCGTACTGCTGCTTCTGGGCTCGGCCCTCAAAGCTTCACTGATAGTCTTCTATTTCATGCACCTTCGATTCGAGAAGGCGGCACTGGTAGTGATGGTACTTGTCGGCATATTCGTCACCAGCTTACTGATGTTCATGCTGCCAGCCTATGACGGTACACAAATATTCGAGAGCTTGAGCTACTATTCGGTGGAGGAAGCGAAATGACTTTATCGGTTCGCGTTGCGGTTGTCTTGATTCTGGTAAGCTTCGTCTTTCTAGCGGGAACGGATTCCCTTTGGGCCCAGTGTGCAATGTGCCAGACGGCACTGACCGGATCTGCTGAAGGACAACAAATGGCCCAGGGTTTCAACCAGGCCATCTTGTTCCTCCTCGGTGCGCCTTACCTCGTCTTTGGCACTCTAGCGGCATCTCTTTGGGTGAAGCGGCGACGCAAAGGGGCGCCCAAGACGGTTACAAGTCTGTCGAGCTCACCCGCTCTCGATCCGGCATGATGTAACCCTATTCGGTTCGAAGCGCCCTCCGTGTCCGCGAAAAACCCGGTACGGCCCCGAGCTCTAATTGCCCTCACCTCGTATGGGCTATGACGCTCGAATAGATGTTTGGGCTTCAAACCGCTCTCTAATTTGACCTTTCGCTACGAAAAGAGTATTCAAAGGCTCGGCTCGAGTTATGGGCAGGTCCGAGAATCCTCCTGCTTGGGCTTGTTGAAGGCCGCGCCGGAGAGGAGAGCTCCATGCGCATTTTGCTGGCCCTGTTCGGGATATGGGTACTAACGATGACAAGTGATGATAAAACCTCGCCTCCGGTGGCAAAAGTCGTCCCTCATGAGCTGAAGGCTCATGGGGACACGCGCGTCGACAACTACTTTTGGCTCAAGGACCGTGACAACCCGGAAGTTATCGCTTATTTGAAAGCCGAGAACGACTACCTCGACGCCGTCATGAAACATACCGAATCGTTTCAAGAGACGCTGTTCGAAGAGATCAAGGGTCGGATCAAAAAAGACGATCAGTCTGTGCCCTATCTCCTTGACGGTTACTACTATTACTCCCGGTATGAACAAGGCAAGGAGTACGCGATTTATGGCAGGAAGAAAGGTTCGTTGGATTCGCCGGAAGAAATCATGGTCGATGCCAACGAGCTTTCGAAGGGGCATGATTTCTTCTCCATTGCGGGGCTTAGAGTAAGTACAAACCGAAATATTCTGGCCTATGGAACGGATACCGTCGGACGCAGGTTCTACAATGTTCGGTTCAAGAGCCTTGCCACCGGCGAAATGTACGACGACGTCATACCCGACGTCACTGGTAACCTGGCATGGGCCAATGACGACAAGACCCTCTTTTATACCAAGCAGGATCCGGAGACCTTGAGGTCGTACCAGGTCTACCGGCATGTCTTGGGAACGGATCCAACACGCGACGTCTTGGTCTACGAGGAGAAGGATGAGACCTTCAGCTGTTACGTCAACAAGACCAAATCGAAGAAGTACATTATGGTCGCCTCGTCCCAAACGCTCAGCTCCGAGTATCGGTACGTGGATGCGGATCGGCCGACCGGTGAGTTTGCCGTCGTCCTGCCACGTGAGAGGGAGCATGAGTATGCGGTCGCCCATTACAAGGACAAGTTCTATATCCGCACGAACTGGGATGCGCAGAATTTTCGATTGATGGAAACGCCCGTTACCGCGACTGGGAAGGAACACTGGCAGGAGGTTCTTTCTCATCGTTCAGACGTCTTCATCAGTGATTTCGAGATCTTCAAAGACTATCTGGTGGTGAATGAACGGAAAGAAGGGCTCAACCTCCTTCGCGTCATACCTTGGGAGAGTGGTAAGGAGCATTACGTCGAGTTCGAAGAGCCTGCCTATTTGGCCTACGTCAGTACCAACATGGAGTTCGATACACCGCTCCTGCGCTATGGCTACACCTCCATGACCACTCCTACGTCGACCTACGATTACGACATGTCGACAAAGGAAAAGAAGCTCGTCAAGAGGGAGGAGATCGTAGGTGGCTTCGAGCCTTCCGACTATCGAACCGATCGCCTCTGGGCTACGGCTCGGGACGGAACGAAGGTTCCTGTTTCCATTGTCTACCCGAAGGATCTGAAAAAAGACCGGTCGTCCCCTTTATTGCTCTACGGCTATGGTTCTTACGGCTACAGTCTGGATGCCTCCTTCAGCTCTGCCCGATTGAGTCTCTTGGAGCGAGGCTTTTCATTTGCCATCGCGCAGGTGCGAGGTGGTCAGGAGATGGGACGGCAGTGGTACGAGGATGGCAAGCTCTTCAAGAAGACGAACACTTTCACCGACTTCATCGACTGCGGTAAGTTCCTCGTCGAGGAGGGCTACACGAGCTCCGAGGGTTTATTTGCCATGGGGGGGAGTGCCGGTGGCCTTCTCATGGGTGCCGTGGTCAACATGGCCCCGGATGTCTTCACGGGCGTGGTCGCCGATGTGCCTTTTGTCGATGTGGTGACCACTATGCTGGACTCCGATATTCCTCTGACGACTAGCGAGTACGACGAGTGGGGCGATCCGAACAAGAAGGAGTACTACGATTACATGCTGTCTTACTCGCCTTACGATAACCTGGAGGCTAAGAGCTACCCTCACCTGCTCGCAACCGCGGGACTGCACGACTCTCAGGTACAGTACTGGGAGCCGGCGAAGTGGGTGGCCAAGTTAAGGACTCTGAAGACCGATGACCATCGGCTGATTCTCAAAACTAATATGGAGGCCGGTCACGGCGGCCCATCGGGTCGGTTCCGCCGTCACCGCGAAACGGCACTCGCCTATGTCTTCATGTTGGATCTTGTGGGAATCAGGAAATGAAGAAGAGCTCTTGCCGGCCACAAAAATCTATATGGCCCGTGAGACAAACGAGCGCCGCCGACACTTTCGCCACCAGACGGTCATTCAGCGCGCCGTTCGGCAAGCCGTTCGCGAGGTCGCTATCGCCAAGCCCGCTTCTTGCCATTCTCTTCGTCATTCGTTCGCGACTCACCTTCTCGAAGACGGATACGACATTCGAACGATTCAGGACCTCATGGGCCACGAGGACGTGAGCACAACCATGATCACCTGTCACGTACTGAACCGAGGTGGCCGCGGCGTAAGGAGCCCCCTCGACACCACGATCTGAAAGACAAAGCCGCCATGACCTCCAGTAAACATCTGGATTTTCAACCCATTATCGGGTTATCTAGCGAACAAGCGCCAGATAACAAAATTGCTAAAACAAGGCAGCCTAGCCCAATCGTTGAAAACATACCACTTAGCCGCCACAAAGACTCTCCAACTATCCAAATACACTATCGATCCCGCCTTCTATTTGTGTTGAACGAAACCGCTACGCGGTAGTCTTATCTCCCCACCGTCTGAAAGATTCTGGAGTTTCTGAGCTCTGCTCAGAGATGCAAAGGGCTCCCTTCATGAGTTAGGGTTTCAGTGACGAAACATCAACCCACTCACGAAAGGAGCCCGATATGGCTAGTTTACTACGAACCCGCTTGACCGAGGATCTACGGATCCGGAACTACTCTCCGAGGACGATTAAGATCTACGTGCGGTGCGTCGCCCTGTTTGCGAAGTATTTTGGGCGGTCTCCCGAAGTTCTAGGCAAGGACGAGATCCGCACGTATCAGCGTTACCTGGTGGAAGAGAAGAAGGCGTCGTGGGCGTTTTTCAACCAGACGGTTTGCGCGTTGCGGTTTTTGTACGGAAAGACGCTGGAGAAGAACTGGCCTGTAAACCACATACCTTTTCCGAGGCAAGAGAGACGGCTTCCCGAAGTGTCAAGGGGCGGCTCGAGCCTCCTGGCTAGACGCTCGTCAGGGGGAGCTCCTCGACGTGGAGTACTTTCATGTCGTGTTCACCGTTGCTCACGAGGTGGCTCCAGTAGCGCTTCAGAATCGCCGCGCCGTCTATGGGATGTTGTTCCGTGCCGCTTCCGAGACACTGCTGACGATTGCCCGAGACCCGAAACACCTCGGCGCCGACATCGGCTGCCTGGCGGTCCTCCACACCTGGTCACAGAACCTTCTCGCTCATCCGCACCTGCACTTGGTGGTTCCGGGCGGAGGCCTCAGCCCCGACGGCGAGCGATGGGTGAGTTGTCGGGATGGATTCTTTCTGCCCGTGCGCGTCTTGAGCCGGCTGTTCCGCGGTAAGTTCCTAGCCCAGTTGCAGCGCGCCTTCGAGCACCATGAGCTCGAGTTCCACGGACAACTTCGCAACCTCGAGCATCCCAAGGTGTGGGAGAGTTGGCTCGAGCCGCTACGCAACAAAGACTGGGAGATCTACGCCAAGCCTCCCTTCGGTGGTCCCGAGCAAGTGCTCAAGTACCTCGCGCGCTACACCCATCGCGTCGCCATCTCCAACCAAAGGCTTCTGTCGGTCGAGGAGGGCAAAGTCACCTTCCGCTGGAAGGGCTACGCCAACGGGAATCGGCAACGGACGATGACGCTCGACGGCGTGGAGTTCATCCGACGTTTCCTTCTACACGTGCTACCCAGCGGCTTCATGCGTGTTCGCTATTACGGCTTTCTCGCCAACCGACACCGGGCCGTAAAACTCCAACGGGCCCGACAGCTCTTAGGCGAGAACACGAGCTCAACCGGCAACGAGTCCTCCGAACCCGACACCTCTGACCCTGCAGGTGAACTCGAGCTCTGTCCCAAGTGCAAGCAGGGGCGCCTGGTCGTCATCGCCAGGGTCGGAACACTTCTTGACCGAACACAACCGCCCTGGAGTTTCGATTCCTCATAGCCCGGGCTCGAGACAATGACCATCATACGAGTCGCCGTCAACTCAGCGCCACACCTGCGTCCACTCCCGCTCTCGCAGCCTGAATCCCCTCTCCAAAACCCCCGCCACGAGAGCACCTTCGTCTCCCGTTCCACTACCCCGAGTCCAAGCTCCGGAAAGGTCCCTCGAAACCCTCTTCCTCTTCCCATACAATACCCATAGGCCACACCGCGAGGCGGTTCGTTCAACCGATTGTATCCGGGAGCGCCTCCACGCCGTGCCAACTCTGACTTTTCTTGCCTCTGCGCTCCGGATACAATCTTTACGTTAGACAGTCCTTACCGTGGGCAGGTAGTGTTGCAGGACGAAGACCCCGAAGGGGGCCCTTTATACCGGAGAAGAGCCGCCATGAGGACAGCCAAACTTTATGATCGTCGCGATTTTCTCGCTTATTGCAGTCTGACGGCTGGTGGGTTGTTGGTGGGGTGTCGACCTCAGGAGTTGCAGCCCGGCCTCGACGCATTCATCCAGGCCAAAATGGAGCGCAGTCACATTCCGGGCCTCGCCGCCGCGGTCATCAAGAATCGTGATGTAGTCTGGTCGAAAGGGTACGGATGGGCCGACATCGATCGCAGAGTTTAAATGACGCCCGACACGCTCCAAAACATTGGGTCCATCTCAAAGACATTCGTGGGGACCGCCGTGATGCAACTCAAGGAGAAGGGTGCCCTAACACTTGACGATGAAGTGGATAAGTACCTCGATTTCCCGGTGCGGAATGCAAACCATCCCGATTCGCCGATCACTTTTCTCGATCTGATGACGCACCGTTCGTCCATCGCGGATGGCTCGGCATACGCTCGAGGTTATGGATGCGGTGACTCCCCCATATCTCTCGAAGAATGGATACCTGGTTATTTCGTCTCCGGCGGAGCTTTTTTCGAGGCCGCCGAGAACTTTCACTCGTGGGCGCCCGGCGAGCGATACGAATACAATAATGTAGCGTTCGGTCTTCTGGCCTATCTCGTCGAGGTTATTAGCGGGACCTCTTTCGACGAATATTGCCGAAAGCGGCTTTTCGAGCCGCTTGGAATGAGCGATACATCCTGGTATCTGCGCGACATCGACACGACACGCCATGCGATTCCGTACAGCTACGTTTCTGACGGAGAGCTCAGAGGGCCTGCATGGGGAGGTTCTGCACAGGGGGTAGTAGGCGGCAATGGAGTGCCGCTAGCCTCCGACGGGTATGTCGCTAACTGCTTTTACAACCATCCGAATTTTCCCGATGGGTTCCTGCGGACTAGTGTTCATCAGTTGGCGAGGTATCAGATCGCCTACCTCAGTGGCGGATCACTCGGCGGAAGAGGCATCCTGTCCGAGGCGTCGATTCGCGAAATGCTGACCCCGCAGATGACGATTACAGACGACGGAGAAAGCGGTCAGGGATTGGTGTGGTATAGCCACGAGCTGTCAAACGGTGAACGTGTCTGGAGACATACGGGCGGTGATCCCGGCATCAACACCCTTTTTGACTTTCACCCTTCGTCTGGTCGCGGTGTCATCCTATTTGCCAATACATGGGGTGCAGGTCTTGCTGAAGTGGGCGAGCGGCTTTTTGAGGAGATGGGACATTTGTAGAGCGAACGAGCTACCCCGGCAACAAGTTCCGATACAGGCAGGGCTGTCTAACGTCCTGTTGCGGCGGACAATCGGCGCGTGGTGCGATAGCGAAAACGTTGTCAGTTAGACGCGCCGCTTGCCGCTGAACACGCTGTTGGACGGCGATAATGAACTGGAATAATGGTTTTAAGCAATGAGCAAACGTGATGCGCTTCTTATAAAGATATTGCGTGGGATCTCAGACGTTAACATTCCGTTCGACGGTATGTGCAACTTGCTACGGAGTCTCGGATTTGACGAGAGAGTCCACGGGAGTCACCATATATTCACCAAAGAAGAAGTCGAAGAGATTCTGAACTTGCAGCCAAAAGGCAGCAAGGCGAAGCCATATCAGGTCAAGCAGGTTCGGCGAGTAATATTGAAGTACCACCTTGGAGGTCAAGAAAATGGGCAATAAGCACAGGTACGAGATCATTCTGTATTGGAGTGAAGATGACGAGGCTTTCGTTGCCGAAGTTCCAGAACTCCCAGGTTGTGCTGCCGATGGGACGACATATCAAGAAGCGATATCCAACGCTGAAACTATCATCGATGAGTGGATCGACACAGCTAGAAAGCTAGGTCGTTCTATACCTGAGCCGAAAGGCCGCCTCATGTTCGCGTAGCTCGAGGCAGGAGTCACGAACTTAATCATAGGCCAGTCTAACAACTCATTGGAGCGGACGGCGCTCCGCTTCATTGCTGAAAGCGCCGCCGCTCAACTCAGCGTTAGAGCGCGTCGCATGTATGAGGAGGTGACCGTTGGTAGGTTGTAGAGCGACCCGAAGATGAGTCGTCGCACGTTGTGCATACTTGGTAGCGTTGCGGTCGCTGCGCTCGCGACGGCCTGCTCCACGGAGCGACCGGAGCCCGAAACCAGGCTCGTGCTTGCCGGCCAAGCGCTCATCAAGAAGGATCCGAGACTCCGCTGGGACGATCCCTACGGCAGTCTCAGGCCGATACTAGACCGGGCCGACGTCGCCTTTACCAACTTCGAGATGGCCGTCCTGTCCGAAGTGGATCGCTGCGGCGTACCCGCCGACTATGAGGTCTCCCTCGGAACTCCTAGGCTGACTCCTGAAGACCGACCCGGAAACTCCGGAGGCCCGCACGCGGTGGCGCCCGAGGTGATGGGATTCCTGTCCAATCTCGGGTTCAACCTCATGTCTTTGTCCAACAACCACGCATGGGACCTCGGCGACTGTGGAGTGGTCGCTACGCGCGCGGCAGCGGAAGCGCACGACGTAGCATACGCCGGCATTGCGCTGGACATCTCCACTGCTTCGGCTCCCGGGTATCTGACCGTGGGTGACTTCACCATTGCTTTAATCGCGGCTACGACCAGCCATGACGAGCGCGGCACTATACGCCACGCGGTGAATGGAGTGTGGACGGGCTGGCAGGAGGACTTGGATCGCAATCTCGCCGCGGTTCGCGAGGCCGCTGCGAACGCCGACTTCGTCCTCTACTACCAGCATTTCCAGCTCGATCTCGAGGAGTTCAGCGACGTGGCCCCGGGGGCCGCGACCGGCGACGGACACTTCTGGGTTGAGAATGTCGCGGAGTGGCAGACCGACTTCGCCCGTATGGTACTGGATGCTGGAGCGTCGATGTACGTGGGGCACGGGCACAGGGCGTTCGACGGCGTCGAGGTCTACAACGGGAAGCCGCTGTTGCGTCAACTCGGCGGTCTCGCCTACCAAGGTCTGAATCCGAAGATCGGTGGCTACGATGAACACCGCCCTTGGGAAGGGGTGGTCGCCGAGCTCGTCATCCGCGGTGGTCGCGTCGAGCGGATCGACTTCACGCCCCTCGACCTGGATGAAGGTGAGACCTATCGCTCTGGCTACGACGTTATTGAGTTTCTTTCGCGTCGCGGCCTCGCCAAGTTTGCCACCGGCCCCCTCGCTGACTCCATCCTCCTTCGACTCCGCGACCTCTCGGCTAGGTACGGCGCAGAGCTGACGATCGCGGATTCCAGGGCGACGCTCGAAATCCCGTCAGGGAACTAGTTGGCGGCAACGACGCGCTCTAACAAGCAGTTGCTGCTGGCGCGGCGATCGTAGAGGTAAGGAGCGCTCGCCTTGCAGCTCGCGCTCCGGGTGAGCAGTGTGGTGCGCAGCAGAACTGCAAAGTCGTTTTGCCGCAGCCGTCATGAGCAGCACGGACAGGTGAAAGGAAACGTTGACGGTAGAACGGTCTAACAATGTAATCGAGCGGACGGCACAGAGCCTTGGGGAAGCGCAAGCACTATTCTGAAGTCGGCGCGGCTTCGGCAACGTCTTTGCAGTGCCGCCGCTCAATTCAACGTTAAACGAATTTGAGAACACCATCCAAGTTATTACCGTCATGGAAAAGAAAGGGAGATGAGTAATGCCCGACATAGAGGCGAACAAAGCTTTGATGCAGCGTTGGGCGGAAGAAATGGACAAGCACAATTGGTCCGTTTTCCAGGAACTCCTTGCCCCAGACTACATTTGCCATTATCCGGGTAGCCCTGAACCGCTAACCAGGGACAAGCATGAGCAATCGCGGCACTCACAAAGGTGATTTACTCGGAACGCCAGCAACAGGGAAAACCATTGGATTTACGGCTATATTCATTGGACGCATCGCTGGTGGAAAGGTCGTCGAGGCCTGGGGGGAAGCGGATCTGATGGGGCTAATGCAGCAGGTTGGTGCGATTCCGTCTCCATGTTGATCGTGTGTGGCGTCACAGTCAATAAGGAATGACCAATCGTCTAATAACTGTTAGCCGACGGACTTATCAATCAGCGGTATTTGATGCATTTCGATATACTAGACTAGAGTGCAAACGATATCTCGATTAATGACCATGGTTGAATCAACTCCAGAACGCAGTTTTGTCGTCTGTGTTAGGAACGAAGGTTACGAGGCGTCGCTCGAACTGCATAAGATCTACCGTGTTCTTCCTGACCCCGATGCGGAGAATGACGGGGACATCCGTGTCGTTGATGAAAGTGGTGAAGACTATCTTTACCCCGCAGATTGGTTTGTCCCGATTGAAGTCCCCGACGCCGTCCAGGCCTCCTTGTCAGAGGCTTCCTAAACCCAGCGACATCGTCGTCTAACTCGCGCATGAAGCTGACGAGCGGATCATGCCGTCTCGAAGGACCGCTCGCAGCTTAGCACCCTGTTAGACGGCTTCGAGGTTGATTGAAGCAATAGGGCATGAATGAAAACGGTATCCTCCGGGCAACGTTCGTGGCGTTGCTGTTCAGCGTCCAGATGGAAGGGGCGGAATCAAAGTTCTTCGACGCCAACGGTGTCGAGCTTCACTATATTGATGAGGGCACGGGAACTCCTGTACTACTGATGCACGGGTTTTCCTCAAGTCTCGACATGTGGCATCGAAACGGAGTCTTCCGAGTCTTGGTAGGGTCTGGGTATCGCGTGGTCGCCTACGACAGCCGCGCACATGGCAAGAGTGCAAAACCTCAAGAGCCCGAGAAGTACGGCACGGAGGTGGTGGAGGACGCCCGTCGAATCCTTGACTATCTGCACAGCGACCGAGCGCATGTCGTTGGGTACTCCATGGGTTCACGCAAATGAGGGGCAGGTTGTACATTGAGTGAGCCATTTAACCTGCCATCGAGCTGACGGCCGGATGACTGATAGGATTACGGGAATAGTACTTACGTTTTCGACAAACTCGGCTGCAGCTCACCGGCTCGTTATCTGAATTGCGGTAAGAAGTGTGTATCGCCAAGCGCACAGGTATAAAGCCAGAAGACCTATGACGTTTCTAACCAGATAACACTTCTCTGCAGCGGACGAGCGTCTCTTTGTGATTGAGCGCTCGCCGCTGAGTTCAACTCTTCGATAGACTTGAGAAGGAAAGATGGAGCCTATAGGCTTGATCCAGGACGCTGCGGACCTTGACGGGACGGCATACTTCGAGCTGCAACCCGGCCCATTCAAAGGGGATTTCTGGCTCGCTGGCTCGGCATTCCTCCCTGAAGAGGTGTTCTGCTATCTGGAGCCAACCATCAGGACACATCACCCCGGGTTTGACCACTACGCGCACGTTACGATCGGCTCAGCGGCGTGGAACCGGATAGTGCAGGATCTGGAGAGGCTGGCGCCACTGATTCGTAATGCTGCGGGCGTTGCGGACCTTCGGAGCGCAGGAGTGGGCTTCCACAGACAAGGGATCGACGTTGAGTTCGAGGACCAGTTCCGTTCCAACGCCGACGCCCTCGCGACGTTGATCGAGGAACTTGTCCGTTGGCTACGAGAGCAACTCCGTACGCACACTGTCATTTCGGTTGTGGGTATGTAGGAGCCAGACATGAGGAATCCAGCGGCGCGATCGAACAATCGGATGCAGCTGACAAGGTTTACCGCCCGCCGTACCCTTTCACCTGATCCGCGGTTTTGCACCTGTCATCTCGCATAGTCACTCTATTGGCCAAGGAGGTAGTGTCACATGACACTTCAGAATGCGCCCATGGCACAAGTCATTGTGAAGGCATTTGAAACCTTTGCTACATTGAAACGCATGACAAAAACTACATTGGTCACTTCCGGATTGTCTCTGCCAACCTAGGACGGAACCAGTTTTGTCATTTGACAAGTGTTATCTCGTAGGGTAACGTATTGTCATGGCGAGGATCCGCCGTGGTGGCTACATATTCCTCACCTGGACAGGCGACCATCCTCCGCAGCACGTCCACGTATACCGGGATGGTAGACTCATCGTGAAGTGGGACCTCGAGAACAAGATGGCCATGATCGGTGAGGCTACTCGGAGGATCCTGAGCCTTATCGATGAACTTCAATCCGAGGGCCTGCTATGAAGATCCGGTCAGTCAAGACGAACAATCGAAGAAAGGCATTCGAGGTAAGAACCCACTCGAAAACACTTTCCTTTCCGTACATCAAAGCGGAGCCAAGACCCACGACCATCGATCCCGTGGACCGCGTAACGGTGGACAGAGAACTTGCGCGCGAGGGTTTCACCTACGTCCTTAAATCGGGCGAGGAGGGAACCATTCATAGCGAGCAGGTCTTGGAGTACAACCGAGACCCGGGATACTTGCGGGATCTCCTGCTCTACAGGTTGACTCTGGAAGCCCAGAAGAGAGTCGCGGCCAGCGCTTTGTCGAAGCGGGAGATCATTCGGCGTCTGAGGACTTCGGCTGCTCAGTTCTATCGATTGCTAGATCAGACCAATTATCGCAAGTCTGTTGATCAGGTTCTCAATCTCCTGCATGTCCTCGACTGCGAAGTTGATCTAGTGGTGAAGACGAAGAGCGCTTGATAGTGAGAGGCTCCAGAAAGCCCTCTGTAGGCTTCTCGGATTGCCTGGCTCTTGAGGGTCGCCCGCAAAGCGGGTCACCTGCCCCTCGGAACCTTCGACCGCAACCTCTCCAAGCTTGCCGGTACCCAGCGGTTGTAGGGCGAGATGCAACCTGCGTAGAACAAGCCGCTCTTGCATTTGTAGCTCAGTAGAATTTCATCCCGAGGGGTAGGCCCAGTACAACATCCAGTAGATGACCACTCCCGTGGCCGAGACGTAGAGCCACACCGGAAGGGTCACGCGAGCCAGCCGCCGGTGACGGGTGAAATCGGCGCGCAACGCCCGATACAGGGTCGTGAGGGCCATGGGAAGGATAAGAGCGGCCAGGATGATATGGGAGATGAGGATTGCGAAGTAAACCGGACGCACCCACCCCTGACCGGTGAAAGCCACTGAGCCGGCGTGGTAGTGATAGATGAGGTAAGACACGAGAAACAGGGTGGAGGTCACTAGAGCCAGGACCATAGATATCTGATGACGGCGGATCGCTTTTCGACGGATAAAAAAGTACCCGGCGATGAGGAAGCAGGTGCAGATAGCATTGAGAAGTGCATTTAGCGTGGGGAGGTCGGATACGGACATCAGGTCACGTTATTCGCCGGCGCGACGTGCAGGTGGGCGCGCAGAGTGACGAGCCAGCCGGTGGCAAGAATCAGAGCACCGACGGCCACATGGGCGGTCGCAGGCAATACCGCGCGAGATGTCCAGATCACCGTGCCACCCAAGAGGATTTGGATAAGGACGAGCCCGCTCACGAAGAGAGCCGGTCGGAGGAAGCGTGGATTTTGCCGGTACTGTCCCCAGATGCGCACCACGAGCCACCCAACACAGCCTGTCACAAGGAGCGCTCCCATTCGGTGGATGAAATGTATGATGACGCCTCCCTCATCCATTGGGGGAAGGAGACCTCCGAAGGCCAGAGGGAAATCGGGGATGGCCAGTGCCGAGCCGGTGTGCCGCACGATAGCGCCCAGGATGAGCTGGAGGTAAACCGCTGCGGTGGCAATGATTGCTACCACGCGTAGGCTAGGACGTCCCCCGTCCCGTGTCAGCACCGCTTCTTTCCACTCCCGCGATGTCGCCAAGGCCAGCAGGACGGTGACGCAGAAGAAGGTTTGGGCCAGGGTGGCGTGCGAGACCGAAACGGGAGTGGGCAGCAGGTAAAGTACCGTGATACCTCCCAGCACTCCCTGGGTAATGACCATGGCGAGTGCCGCCAGCCCAAGTCTCCGCAGCCATCTTCTTGGCTCCCGGCGCCATATCCAAACCGCCAGAATGGTGGTCAGCAAGCCGACGAATGTAGCCACCATGCGGTGGCCGTGCTCGTAGAGAATGCCTCCCACCATGGGAGGCATGAGCATTCCGTAGGAGAGCGGCCAGTCGGGAACCGCCAAGCCCGACTCGGTGCTGGTTACCAGCCCACCCACCCAGATGAGAACCCAGGTGCAACAAACGGTGAGGACGGCAAGGCGGTGAAGCCAGAGATCTCCGGTTGGTTGCGAAGTGGACGACATGAAATCAAACAGATGGAATCCCCCGGCGCAAGCCGGGGGATTATCAACTACTCGGTGGCGGTAAAGGTGAAATCGACTTCCTTGGTCTCCTTCTCTCCCACGGTGACGCTTGCGGTTTGAGGGCCGAACCTCTCATGCCAGGCTTCGATCACGTAGTCACCGGGTGGAAGAGTGGCAATCTCGAACGTGCCTCCGTCGCCGGTCACATAGAAATAGGGATGATCCAGAACCCCGGCGTAGCAATTCATCCATTTGTGGACATCGCATTTGAAAGGAATCATGACCTCGGGTACATCGAAGCTCTTCTTGGTCTTCAATCCCTTCACCGGCTGTCCGATGTTGAACTGCGGATTCTTTTTCGGCATGGCGTGGACGTTGTGGAGCGTTTCGTCGCTGTTCAAGATCTCCAGCGTTTGGCCGGTCATGATCCCGAATACATGTGGCGTGTAAAGGCAGCCTTGCTGGTTGAGCAACACCGGCTCGCTCGGAGGCATGAACTTGCGGCCGTCCAGTCCTTCCTTGACGTAAACGAAAACGTTACGAAGCGTACCGTCGTCATTGGTCACCACGAACTCGGTCTCCACCGCCGACCCATGCATCTTCGCGCAGCTGGGGTCGGCGGCCATCTGGATAGCTTTTTGCTCTGGAACCTCTCCCTCGAAGCTCACTTTCCCGACGATGGTTCCGGCGGTATTCGGATCGATCGGCGGCGGCGCCGTGCTAGGCGGAGGTGCGGTGTCGTTGGGCTGGTCCCCTCCTCCTCCGCAGCCAACGAGCGTCAGGGCTATCAGAAAGAAAAACAAATTTCTCATTAAAATCCTCCGATAATGGTATCGATTGCAGGAGGTCGCTTTTGCCGCTCTTCGAGCTTAGTGCCACTCGGTGGACACTTTTTACGAGGGATGTTCAACCGGAGCCAAACGGCGCTCCCACATTGCCAAGGCGCTGTAGTATACCCAAATTGAAGACCAGATCAAAACCGGCTGCCGAGGTCCTCAAGGGCGGGTGGATGTCACCGGGGTTGGCTCTTGGGGCTTCCGGCCCCCGGGTAGAGCTGGCGGAGGAGGCTTGATTCGCGCTTGTAGAAACCCTCGGTGTGGAACGACTCCTCGAGATGGAAGCGCTCGTAGTCCAGGTGATGGCATAACTCGTGGAGGAATGTTCGTAGGAAAGTCTTGAATTTCACCACTTGATTGCGCTGGGCGGTTCGCATCCAGAGCGAGATCTTCTGTTGCCCTCGCTCGTCGGGATCATAGAGGCCGTGCAGCTCGCCGGTACTCCAAGATGGCCGTCGCTCGAGCACACTCACCCGAATGCGGTGAACCCCCTGGGCGGTGGTCAGGCGATCCAGTAGGCCCTGAGCAGCCCTCTGGGTGGCGAGGCGGTTGCCACTTGCCAGCGCCTGCTCGAGAGGCTCTACCGCCGCTATCAGAGCAAGCGGCTTGTGCAGTACGATCTTCTCGATTTGGTCGCTCTCGCGGTAGATTCTCTTCTGCCGTGAGCTGAGCTTGCGGTAATAGGCAAAAGGCATGGTCTCAAACAGCTTGCCTGGAGCTCCGTCGCGGCCGTTTGGCTCGAGCTGGTTTCGGGGATAGCATGAAATCCGAGCATTGAGACCGATCCGTGGCAGGTATCCCAACGAGAGACTGCATGCTTGAGAAGTACCCTTGGATCATCATCGCCTTCATTTTCTCTATCACCTGTGCGAATGGCAAGAATCAAGAGGAATTTCCGGTTGTCCATGAGGAGGCCGGGGCGGCGTCGGAGGCGACCGATGCCGACCGATCCACCCTTGCGCAGTCCTCGTATGAATCCATTCAAGTCTCCACTCCCGGAGCCGTGGAAGGAGTGGTTCGGTTGTCCGGACCGGTGCCTATCCTGGATGGCTTTCAGATAGATAAGGATCGGAGCACCTGTGGCCCGGGCCTACCCGACGCTTCGCTCCAAGCCGGGCCGGGCGGCGAACTGGCCCAGGCCGTCGTTTCCATCTCTGGGATATCCCAAGGTGTCGAGCTTCGGCCGTTCGGTCGTCCAGCTAAACTTGGCTTGACCCGCTGCACGGTGGTTCCGCATGTGCAGGTCGTGCCGTCCGGCACAATCCTCGAAGTGGAGAACGGCGATCCGATCTTGCACCACCTCCACGCGACGCTCGACGGAGTCGAAACTCTGTTCGACGTTGTCTTGCCCATCCAGCACTTCCGAGCACAACAGAGGATGGCGAGGCGGGGTATCGTCACCTTGACCTGCTCCGCCGGCCACCCCTGGATGAGAGGTTATATCGTCGTCCAGGAGCATCCCTACTACGCTTTGACCGATACGAGTGGCAGATACGTTTTGGACCAAGTGCCCGCCGGCTCCTATCGGCTCAAAGTGTGGCACGAGTCATTGGGAGGCAAACAAGTGAGCGTGACGATTGAAGCCGGAGCTACGGTGAGTGTGGATTTCGAGCTCGAAGGCCCGGTAGGAGGCTCTTCATGAGCGCTCGAGTCGTCGAGGAAAGAGGAGCAATCAGCAGCCCGGCTCAGGGGTATCTTTAAGCGGCTGGCGACCGGCGAACCCGGAATCGACCTCGTGCCAGAAATTCACTTCCGATTCGCCCAATTTCCAGCAGAGATACACTTCGCGTCCTTCCCAAATGGTGGGAAAGTCGATGAGGCCATCTTCCAGGTCCTTGATGTGGCATCCGGCGGAGCAGATTTCCTTTGATAGCTCTTGGAGTAGAAAAAGGAGATTGAAGTGACGCAGGTCGACGGGCATTCCACCGCAGTTTATGACCTCCTGAAGCGCAGGAACGCGCGCCGCCCAGGTGGTCTTGAGCTCAACATAGGTGCAACGTATGTCTTCGAGCCGTTTGGTCAGAAACGGTATGAGCTCGTTGGCTTCTCTTACGGTGAAGAAACGTTTTTCCATTCATCCAGCAGTTTAGCCAAAACTGAACCAACGGACAAACCATCTGTGTGTGTTGATTAACCCCCAGAAGGATGCCCGTTTGGGAGAACGGCAAAAACGACACCGCCCGGGCAGAGCCGCCTTTGACTTGTGCTATAATGGCGTCGCAGCGTGGCTTCCGCTGGAGTCAATGATCTCAACTACCCGAAGGAGCCGTTCTCGGAGCCGGAAAGTTGGCTCCAAATGGAGCCGTTGGTAGGAAGCCCGGTTGACGTGAGACCCCCTGCCCTTGCGTCATTCGCGACTCCTTGGTTTGGCGTTTCGTATCTCAACTCGGTGTACATACTAGAACCCGAAGGAGCAATGTCGTGATTTCGATTCGTTCATTCATCCTAATGCTTACCCTTGCGCTCGTTGTCGGTACGGTTTGGGCGCAGAGCGGTAGAAAAGATCAAAAGGGCGGGAATTTCCAGTTCAAGGTCGCGGTAGGGGCCGTGGACTTGAGCGTGGTGGTGACCGACCGCAACGGGCGTTTCGTTGCCGGTCTCGAAGAAGGTGATTTCGAGATTTTCGAGAACAATGTTCGGCAGGAGATAAGCTTCTTTACGTCTGAGATCACTCCCCTGACCGTTCTTCTTCTTCTGGATGCTTCTGGGAGTATCCGTCCGAGCGTTGAGGGGATCAAAGAAGCCGCCGCAAACTTCGTGAGCAAACTATGGGACGGAGATCAGGCAATCGTCGCCGACTTCAATCAGCATATTCGGTTCAGCACCCACTTCAGTGAGGATAAAGACCGGCTGATAAACAGTATTCAATCGCTGTATCCGTCCGGTGGCACCGCGCTTTACGATTCCATTCTCATCTCGTTGGACAAGGTGTCGGAAGTCAGAGGTCGTAAAGCCCTACTCGTTTTCACCGACGGCGACGACTCGCGCGCCTACGGTGGTAGCGAGCTGTCGCGGGAAGACGCTATAGAAGGCTCCAAGTTCTACGAAGTCAGCATCTACAGCATAGGCTTCCAGGGACGTCGCGGTATGGGGGGCTCAGGGGTCAACAAAGGTTTTCTCAGGGAGATCGCCAAAGAGACGGGTGGCGCAGCGTTTTTTCCCAAAGGCATCGGCGCGCTCAACGAGAGCTTCACCCAGATTCAAGAGGAGCTGCATAGCCAGTACCGAATGGCATACATCCCTACCAACGGCGCCCTGGACGGGAGTTGGCGCGAGATTGAGGTGCGCTTCAAGGATAGAGATGACCTGAAGGTGCGTACCCGCCGGGGCTACTATGCGCTTCCTTCAACGGATTGAGTAAGGATAGCCTACGGTTGATTAAGCGCAAACGGCTTCTTCAGGTAACGCTTGGCCTGCTTTCGTGAGGATTTGTCGGTGTTGAGCCGGACGGTTGTCTCATACTCGGCCCGGGCCTCGCGCCGTCTTTGAAGTCCGTCGAGAGCCTGCCCCCGCCGGAGATGCAACAGGGTCCGGATCACATCCGGCGAGTCGGACAAGGCCAGAGCTTCGTCCAGGCGTGCCAAAGCATCCTCGAAGCGCGCGTCGAAGAGCCGACTCTCTCCCAGCCTCAACAAGACCAAGGAGTGAGGGACTTGGTCATAGTGTGGAACCATTTTGCGCCGCTTGGCTTGTACGCTTTCGAAGACGGAATGGGCCGCTGTCCAGTCTTTTCTCAACAGCTGCACCCAGCCCCGCTCGAGTAGAAAGAGCGGGTTCTTCGGGAAAGCGGTCTCCAGCTTGCTCAGATTCGTCAGCGCCTGGTGGTATCGTTTTTCTCTGGTGTCGATGACGGTCAGAAGAAGCGTCGCCCCCCAGGTGGCTCGCTTCCCTTCGCGCGCCGCCCGGCTTATGAGCCGAATGCCTTTTTCTTTTGATCCACGTTCTCCTTTCCAAAGGACTAAATACTTCACCGATTGGGCGAGCGGTTCATGAAAAAACCCCGCGATCCCGAAGCAGCATGAGCCCTAGAATCGTTTTGCCGTCTCGGATTTCTCCCTGCGAGAACATTCTCATGATTTCATCAGAAGTAAAAAGCCCTAGCTCGATCGTTTCATCCTCATCGGGACAGGCGGTGCGCTTTTCAAGCTCGGTTGCCAGAAAAAGGTGCATGTTCTCGTCGGAAAATCCCGGCGAAGGATAAAACGCAAGCAGTTTCTCCAACAGGTGAGGGTAGAAGCCGGTCTCCTCGACCAGTTCTCGCAGAGCCGTTTCTTCCGGAAGCTCGCCGTTGGAAATCGTACCCGCGGGAACTTCCCAAAGGTGGCAGCCCACGGCGTAGCGGTACTGCCGGACGAGGACGAGGCGGTTGTCGTTCGTTATCGGCAGCATGACCGCGGCGCCCGAATGGCGGACGACTTCCCTCTCGACTTCCTTGCCTCCCGGCTCTCTTATTCGATCCACCATCAGGGTGACCACCCGGCCGCTG
>SDBS01002166.1_pt1 | contig 19769 bp, 13 predicted proteins | sample 2277091 | NCBI WGS metagenome assembly SDBS01 (sample SAMN10404972, study PRJNA504765) | marine sediment metagenome | isolation source: marine sediment core GS10_PC15, 163 cmbsf | place: Arctic Ocean: Southern Knipovich Ridge | collected 2010 | reverse complement strand
CAGTGATATCCTGCAGAGCCCCTGGGGAGAAGTGGTCCCCCCGGAGCAGCTGGAAGAGCAGCTGGCCGGCCGTGACTACACGGCCGTTGTCTCTACCCATGTCGACACCGCCACCGGCGCCTGTGCCCCGGTCAAGGCCTATGCGGATGTCCTGAAGGATTCCGGCTGCCTGTATCTGATCGACGGGGTCTGCGCCACGGGCGGTATCGAGGAGAGGATGACGGATTGGGGAATCGATGTCATCCTCACGGCTGCGCAGAAGTGCTTCGGCACACCGCCCGGACTCGCCGTCCTGGTCTTTTCGGAGGCGGCCATGGCCAAACGTCAGAGCATGACCTCCATCCCGGCCTACTACTCCGATGTCCTGCGCTGGCTCCCGATCATGAAAGATCCAACCAAATACTTTTCGACACCCTGCGTCAACGAGATAAGGGCGTTCACCGAAGCCTGCCGGATCATGCTGGAAGAGGGTATGGAGGAGCGATTCCTCCGCCACCAGAAGATCGCTGAGGCCTTCCGCTCCGCGTTCCATGCCCTGGGATTCCGGTCTTTCACCCAGGATGACTGTCTGGCGGAAACACTTTCCGTGATGTCATATCCCCCGGGAGTCGAAGACGCCGCCTTCCGATCAACCCTGGCGGACAATGGTGTCATCGTGGCCGGAGGTTTAGGGGAGGTCGCGGGCCAGGTGTTCCGCATGGGGCACATGGGGAACCTGTCGTTCTCGCAGGTGGAATTTGCGGTCGCGGCCCTGGAAGATACCCTATCCTCCCTGGGGCATGCTTTTGAGGCCCGGGCTGGTGTAACCGCCGCGAAAAAAGCCCTGACCGCTTAGGGATCTACCATGGCGGACGTGTATTTTATCGGAACAAAAGACTCTGAAGAAGCCGACAGCCTGGCCCGTAAGGTGGAGGCGCTCTACGATGCCCTGGATGTTGAAACGCACATCCGGCGGGATTCGTTCGTGGCCCTCAAGATCCATTTCGGAGAGAAAGACAACACCGGGTACATCCGGCCCGAGTGGTTGTCCCGCCTGATCTCCCGCCTGACACAGAAAACCCGGCGCGCCTTTTTTACCGATACCAACACCCTCTACGTCGGCAATCGCTCGAACGCCTGCGAACACCTGAAACTGGCCCGGGATCACGGTTTTTCCCAGGAGGCATTGGGGATTCCTGTCTGGATCGCGGACGGCATGATCGGCCGGGACGATGATGAGATCGAGGTGGATCTCCCCCGGGTCCGATCCGCGAAGATCGCATCCACCTTCCTGTTCACGGACGTGCTGCTGTGCTTCAGCCATTTCACGGGTCACATCCTCTCGGGTGTGGGGGCCGCCCTCAAGAACCTGGGGATGGGGTGCGCATCCAGGGCCGGCAAACTGGAGCAGCATTCAGACGTGCATCCCTGGGTGAAGTCCAAGAAATGTACACTCTGCGGCACGTGTTTCGATTATTGCCCGACCGGAGCCATTGTGGAGGAAGCCGAGGCGGCCTTTATCCGGGATGAGACGTGTATCGGGTGCGGGGAGTGTCTCGTGGTGTGTCCCACCGGAGCCATTGGTCTGAGTTGGGACGATGATAAAAACCGCATTCAGGAAAAGATGGCGGAATATGCCTTTTGTGTCCACAATCTGTTCGAAGGACGTGCGGGCTACCTCAACTTTCTGATCCGGATGACCCGGGACTGCGACTGCATGAGCAAGGATGCCCCTTCGTTCATGGAGGACATCGGCATTCTGGCATCCCGTGATCCTGTGGCTTTGGACAAAGCTTCGGTGGACCTGGTGAACGATCGGGCCGGGACAGATATCATGCGGGAGCTCCAGCCCGTCGACTGGTCCATTCAGCTCAGACATGCCGCAGAGATAGGCCTGGGCCGCATGGAATATGATTTGAAGAACCTTAGCCCCGGCAACCAGGATTGAAGGGGTCAACCCCCTTTGCCTGACCAATAAAATCCCGACCTTTTATTCCCGCACCACAGAAGTTAACCACGCAGGCCGGGCTTGTCAAGGCCAGTTGGGCAAATGTCGCATTATGTCGTATTATTGGCCCGATATATTACCCTCCAAGCTCCTTTTTCCCGACTCGCATCATATGATCCTTGATTTATTGCCGGACTCAAATCCCTCCCCCTCCATTTAAGGCGGGCGGTTGGGGTGGAGAGACGGCGGGTGGTTGTGGTGGAGAGACGGCGTGGGTGGAGACAGAATGGGGGTGGCAGTATGCTCAAGGCGTTTTACGGATAGGGTGGGTGGAGACAGAATGGGGGTGGTTGGATGGCTGGTCGGGGCGGTGGGATTCGAACCCACGACCCCAGCGTCCCGAACGCTGTGCGCTACCAGGCTGCGCTACGCCCCGAAATCTGTCACATTATAGCCGCAAACCCAGGTTGAGTAAAGGTTGAGCTGTACAATACTTGCAGATCAGTGGGAGCCTAGATGTGCCGCTCCCGGAGCCTCTCTGTGATCGCCGGATAATCCAGGCCCGGGTCGTCGGATTTTCTCGGCCTGGTCCCGCAGCTTGGCGATCTTGGTGCGGACGGCGTCAGCGGTTTTGATTGGGTGAGAAATTTTGCGGATTTCGGCGTCTGTATATAGCCTGAATAATTCATAAAAAATGTCGATATTTCACGTAATAAATGTAATATCAAGGTGTTAAATGAAATTTTTCAGTGAGCACACAAATAGGATCGACATTTTTTATGAATTATCCAGGTTGGTGCAGAAAGGGCGTATTGAAAGCATGGTGATTTTGCTTTACAAAAAGTATAAAAATTTGGTATAATTACCCCTGTAAAAGATGCCTTGCGGATTATGTGACAGACTGCCCTCCATAACCCACAATTTTCCCTAAAAATAAGACCATGACAACCAAAAAATATACCGCAGAAAGCATAAAGGTACTCAAAGGCCTGGAAGCCGTGCGCAAGCGGCCCGCCATGTACATCGGAAGCACCGGAGCGGCCGGCCTGCACCACCTTGTCTATGAAGTCGTCGACAACAGCATCGATGAAGCTTTGGCCGGGTACTGCAGCCACATCGATGTGACCATCCATGACGACAACAGCATCACCGTCAAGGACGACGGCCGCGGCATCCCGGTCGGGATGCACAAGACCTCCAGGAAGTCCGCCGTCGAAGTGGTCATGACCACCCTGCATGCCGGCGGCAAATTCGACAGCAAGTCTTATCAGGTGTCGGGCGGACTCCACGGCGTCGGAGTTTCCGTGGTCAACGCCCTCGCCGCGTCCCTCACCCTGGAGATAAAGCGGGAGGGAGGAGTCTACACGCAGAGTTATGTGCGGGGCAAGCCCAATGCACGGCTGAAAAAGATCGGCACGACCAAGAAGACCGGGACTAAAACCTGGTTCACGCCCGATCCTGAGATCTTCACCGAGCTGGAGTTCAACTTCGAGATACTGAGCAAGCGGCTCCGCGAGATGTCCTTCCTGAACAAGGGCCTCAAGATCTCCATCCTGGACGAACGCACGGACAAGCGCCATGATTTCCAGTACAAGGGCGGTATCAAGGAGTTCGTCCAGTACCTCAACCAGAACAAGACCCCCCTGAACCCCAAGCCTATCTTTTTCGAGCAGGTGAAGGACGACGTGGTGGTTGAGTTGGCTCTGCAGTATAACACGTCTTATTCAGAGACCATCTTTACCTTCGTCAACAACATAAACACCACCGAGGGCGGCACCCATCTGGTGGGATTCAAGGCGGCGCTGACCCGCTCCATAAACAACTATGCCAACGCCAACAACCTGATCAAGGACCTCAAGGCCAACCTCAGCGGGGACGACACCCGCGAAGGGCTGTGCGCCGTGCTGAGCCTCAAGCTCAGGAATCCCCAGTTCGAGGGCCAGACCAAGACCAAGCTCGGCAACAGCGAGGTCAAGGGCATCGTGGATTCCATCGTCAACGAGCAGCTTTCGGCCTACTTCGAAGAAAACCCCACCGTCTCCAAGAAGATGGTCCTCAAGATCCTGGATGCGGCCTGGGCCCGGGAAGCGGCGCGGAAGGCCCGTGAGCTGGCACGGCGCAAGGGCGTGCTGGAGTCCAGCTCGCTCCCGGGCAAGCTGGCCGACTGCCAGGAGCGCGACCCGGCCGGAAGCGAGATCTTCCTGGTCGAGGGCGATTCCGCCGGCGGGTCGGCCAAACAGGGCCGCGACCGACGCTTCCAGGCCATACTCCCCCTGAAGGGAAAGATCCTCAACGTGGAGAAGGCCCGGTTCGACAAGGTCCTCAAGAGCGAGGAGATCGGATTCATGATCTCCGCGCTGGGGACCGGAGTGGAGCAGAATAACTTCAACCTGGAGAAGCTGCGCTATCACAAGGTCATCATCATGACGGACGCGGACGTGGACGGATCCCACATCCGCGCCCTTCTGATGACGTTCTTCTTCCGCCAGATGCCCCAGCTCATCGAGGGAGGATACCTGTATGTGGCCCAACCCCCCCTGTACAAGATCAGCAAGGGCCGGTCGTTTCAGTATATCGGCGATGAGCGCGAGTATAACAGGTACATGATCAAGAAGATCTCCAGTGAGTTCCAGCTGAGGGCCAACCGGAAAAAGGAGCCCTTGCAGGGAGATCAGTTCCGCCGCTTCCTGCAGAAGATCATAGCCCGAAAAAACAACCTCAGCGCTCTGGAGAGACGGAATTATCCCTTCTTCCTAATCGACACTCTCCTCAAGCATGAGGTCGACAGCGTGGATTTCCTGCGTGACAAAGCCAAGATGCAGACGATCCTAAAACACCTCAAGGAGAGGGAGATCGACTCCTCTCTGGTCAGGGATGAGGAGCACGGCCTGTATGAGCTCTCCGTGACCTTCGGGGTCAACGGCATGCAGGTGAACTGCCGGGTCGACATGGACCTGATCACCTCGTCGCGCTACCAGAACCTCTACAAGATCCACAAGGACCTGGAGGAACTCCGGCCCCCCTTCCAGATCATCACCAAGGGTGAGACCGTCAAGATCGAGAACGAATCCAAACTCCTGGATTACCTCAACCAGAACGGCAAAAAGGGGCTCGTGATCCAGAGATACAAGGGCCTGGGAGAGATGACCCCCAAGCAGCTCTGGGAGACCACCATGGACCCTGAGAAACGCGCGCTGCTTAAGGTATCCATCCAGGACGCCGTGGAAGCGGACAAGATTTTCACTATCCTGATGGGGGATGAGGTGGAGCCCCGCCGGAATTTCATCGCAGAAAACGCCCTGGAAGCCCAGAACCTGGATGTCTGATCGAGGAGACCCCATGAGCAGCAGGCTGTCGGTCGTCAGCATAGAAGAAGAGATGCGTAAGTCCTACCTGGACTACGCCATGAGCGTCATCATCGGCCGCGCGATTCCGGATATCAAGGACGGGCTCAAGCCGGTGCACCGCCGGGCCCTGTTCGCGATGCACGAGGCCGGGAATTCCTGGAACAAACCCTATAAGAAGTCCGCGCGTATCGTGGGAGACGTGATCGGGAAATACCACCCCCACGGCGACATGGCGGTCTACGACACCATCGTGCGCATGGTGCAGGAATTCAGCCTGCGTCACCCGCTGATCGATGGCCAGGGTAACTTCGGTTCTGTGGACGGCGACTCGCCGGCGGCCATGCGTTACACCGAAGTGCGCTTGAAGAAGATCGCGCACGAACTGCTGGCGGATCTCGAAAAGGACACGGTAAACTTCGTCCCCAACTACGATGAGAGCCTCCAAATGCCGGAGGTGCTGCCCGCCAAGTTCCCCAACCTGCTGGTCAACGGCGGATCGGGTATCGCCGTGGGAATGGCCACCAACATCCCCCCCCATAACCTGGGCGAGGTCATCGACGGCATCATCTACCTCATACAGCACCCCAAGGCCTCCCTGGAGAAGATGATGCAGTTCGTCCCGGGCCCTGACTTTCCCACGGGCGGATTCATCCACGGGCAGGAGGGCATCCAGAGTGCGTACAAAACAGGCAGGGGGATCATCACCCTGCGTGCCCTCGCCGTTATCGAGCGTGCCGCCAAGGGGGAGAGGGACAAGATCATCATCACCGAGCTCCCGTACATGGTCAACAAGGCGCGGCTGCTGGAGAACATTGCCAAGCTGGTCAATGCCAAGAAGATCGAGGGCGTGGCCGACATACGGGACGAATCGGACCGGGAGGGGATGCGGGCGGTGATCGAGGTCAAACGCGGGGAGCATCCTGAGGTCATCCTCAACAACCTCTACAAGCACACCCAACTGCAGACGTCGTTCGGCATCATCATGCTGGCCATCGTGGACAAGCAGCCCAAGGTGCTGAACCTGCTGGATATGATGCGGTACTTCATCTCCCACCGCCAGGATGTGATCAAACGCCGCACCCGCTTCGAGATGAAAAAAGCCGAACACAGAGCCCACATCCTGGAAGGGCTGACCATAGCGTTGGACAACCTGGACGAGATCATAGCGCTCATCCGCGGATCCAAGTCGGTGGATGAGGCGCGCAGTGGCTTGATCACCCGGTTCCGCCTGACCAAGATCCAGGCGCAGGCCATCCTGGAGATGCAGCTACAGAAGCTGACCCGCCTCGAACGGGAGAAGATCCAGAGCGAACACCAGGACCTCCTGAAGCTGATCCGGAAGCTGAAGCGCATCCTGGGCAGCGAGGAGCTCATCCTGGAGATAATCGTGGACGAGCTCAAGCAGATAAAGCAGGAGTACCACAACCCGCGGCGCACCGTGATCATCACGGAAAGCGTTTCCGAGCTCCGGCTGGAGGACCTGGTCAAGGAAGAGGATGTCGCCATCACCTACACGGACTCCGGCTACATCAAGCGTACCTCGCTCAGCAGTTACCACTTCCAGATCCGGGGCGGCAAGGGCAAGCGCGGCATCAGCATGAAGGCAGAGGATGTGGTCCAGGATCTGTTCATCTGCTCAACACACAGCTACATGCTGATCTTTACCAGCCAGGGCCGCCTCTACTGGCTCAAGGCCCTGTATGTCCCGGATGTGGGCGTGGCCAACCGGGGGAAGTCCATCAAGAACCTGGTCGATCTGGGCCCGGGCGAGAGGGTCAGTTCGGTGGTCGCGGTCCGGGATTTTCCCGAGGATCTTTATATCGTCATGCTGGCCACCGACGGGAAGATCAAAAAGACCCGGTTGAGTGAGTTCCGTCATCTCCGCAAGGGTGGGATCATCGCCATCACCCTCAATCGCAAGGCCGAACTGCTCACGGCCAAGCTCACGGATGGGAAAATGGATGTCGTCATCGGAACGGAGCAGGGGAAGGCCATCAAGTTCAGCGAAAAAGAGATCCGCCCCATGGGCCGGACAGCGGCCGGAGTCAAGGGGATCACCCTGGGTAAAAAGGACCGCATTGTGGGGATGGTTGTGGCCAAGGATGACAGGAGTTTTGTGTTCACGGCCAGCGCGAAAGGATCCGGGAAAAAGACCGCAGTGGCAGAGTATCCCCGGCATCACCGCGGCGGCCAGGGTGTCATCAACCTCAAGGTCAACAAGAAGATCGGCAAGGCCATAGGTATGCTCGGCATCCTGGATCATGAGATACTGCTGATCACCGTACATGGAAAGGTGATCCGGATCAAGACCGAACCGCTCCGCTCCATCGGCAGGGCCACACAGGGTGTGCGCATCATGAACCTGAGTGAGGGCGATTCGATCTGTTCTATCGCCAAAGTCCGCGAATCCTAATCATTCATAAAAGCTGGAGACACCTGTAATGGCGAGCTCCGAAGGGAGCGCGGCCATCTCATAATTGCCCCAGAAATACCGGACACACGAGTCTCTTTGAGATCGCCGTGTCGCTCCGTTCCCCGCGATGACAGGTCGGGTGGCCGGCCGGATAGTCTGTAAGGGCTTGACAGGCTCGGCTCGACTCCAATAGAATTGACCCACATTGGATCAAGGAGGCCATCATGGTCGAGACCATCAGTCAACTTTTCTTGAATACCGTTAAATCCTATCCCAAAGACGCGTTAATGCTCTACAAGAAGGAAGGGGAGTACACGCCTGTCTCCACCTCAGATTTCGAAGCCGGGGTAAAGGAGCTGTCGCTGGGCCTCCAGTCCCTGGGCCTCGGGAAAGGGGACAAGCTCGTCATCTTCTCCGACAACAGCCCCTTCTGGGTAATGACCGACCTCGCGACCCTCTGCCTGGGAGGGATCACGGTCCCGATCTACACGTCACTCATGCCTGAACAGATCAAGTACATCATCGACAACAGCGACGCCAAGATCGTCGTGTGTGCCGGATCCGAGCTGTGGGCCAAGGTGGCCGCTGTGAGGCATCAGCTGGACAAGGTCGAGCACTTCATCACCCTGGGAGGAGACGCCCCTGATGGGACGCTGACCTTAGAGGAAATCAAGGAGAAGGGGAGGGAGCTCGGCCGGCAGAACCCCGAGCTCTTCGAACAGGTGGCTGCGGCCGTCCAGCCCGACGATACCGCCTCCCTCATCTACACCTCCGGCACGACCGGCCTCCCCAAGGGTGTGATGCTGATGCACAGCAACTTCATGAGCAACGTCCGGGCCATCGACGAGATCCTGGAGTTCTCGCCGGCAGACACGACCCTCTCGTTTCTTCCCCTCTCGCATGTCCTGGAGCGCATGGTGAGTTTCACCTATCTCTACAAGGGCTGCACCATCGGATACGCAGAAAGCGTAGAGACGCTGGGCGAAAATCTGCAGGAGATCCGGCCCACCATCATGGTGAACGTCCCGCGTATTCTCGAGAAGATCTATGCCAAGGTCATCGATAATGTGCTGGCCAGCCCCCCGCTCAAGCGCAAGATTTTTTACTGGGCGCTCAATGTCGGCAAAGAGGTTTCCAGGCACAAACTGCAGAACAAGCCCCTTTCCGGAGGCCTCAAGTTCAAGCACAAGATCGCCCACAAGCTCGTTTTCTCCAAGATCATCGCGAAAACTGGGGGGCGCGTTCGCTTCTTCGTGTCAGGCGGAGGACCCTTGTCCAAGGATATCGCGGAATTCTTCCATGCGGTCGGGATCCTGATCCTGGAAGGCTATGGGCTCACGGAGACCTCTCCGGTGATCTCGGTCAACACCTTCGATCACCTGAAATTCGGGGCGGTGGGGCCTCCCATTCCGGGCGTCGAGGTCAAGATCGCCGAAGACGGCGAGATCCTGACCAGGGGACCCCATGTCATGAAGGGGTATTACAAGATGGAGGACCTCACCCGGGAAGCCATCCGGGACGGCTGGTTCTACACCGGAGACATAGGACATCTCGATGAGGACGGTTACCTCGTGATAACCGACCGCAAGAAGGACATCATCGTCACGGCCGGAGGCAAGAACGTGGCACCCCAGCCCATCGAGAATATTCTGAAGATAGATCCCTATATAGAGGGGGCGGTGCTGGTGGGAGACCGGAGAAGATTCATCTGTGCCTTGATCGTGCCCAACTTCGAAAAACTGGAGGCGTACGCAAAATCTAACTCCATTGCCTATGAGAGCATAGGGGACCTGGTCAAGCAGGAGCCCATCATCCGGTTCTACGAGGAGCTGATAGACCGCATTACGCCGAATCTGGCATCCTATGAGAAGGTCAAAAAAGTCATCCTCATGGGCAGAGATTTTGAGATCGAAAAAGGCGAGATGACCCCTTCACTCAAGATCAAACGGAACATCGTCGAGGAAAAATACCAAGCGGAGATCGACGCCCTCTATCAAGAATAGCTTGGGGGTCAGGCTATTTCTTGGGCTGCCAGTAGAGGATGCGGCCGCAGTTTTCACACAGGATGATCTCTTTCCGGGCGATCAGCTCATTCAAGACCTGAGGCCGGATCCGGATCTGGCACATGAAACAGAAATCATCCGTCACGGGTGAGAGCGCCGTCCCATTGGCTTGGAGGAAGATGCTTTTGTAAAGCCCCATCTGATTGGAAGGGATGGCGGGGATGAGGCTTTCCCGTTCTGAAGTCAACTGTTCCTTTTCCTGCCCCTGCTCCTTCTCTTTTTTCAGGACAAGATCTTTTTCCTTGAGAAACGTGTCCCGGATCTGGGCGGCCTTTTTCTCCGCGGTTTTTATTTCGGCTTCGAGGTCGTCGGCAGTCAGCATCTCGCTGATGATCTCCTCTTCCAAGGCTTCGATCTCGGTTTTCACGTCTTCGATCTCTTTAAGGAGCGAGGTGTATCCCTTGTTGGTCTTGACGTCGTTGAGCTGCTTCCTGTATCTGGCGATCAGGGTCTTTTGGTCCTGCACATCGGACTCCAGGTCCCGCCGCTTCTTCTGGTTCTGTGTCAGCTTGTCTTTGGCCTCGACTACGATCTGGGCGCTGTCGTTGATCTTCTTGTCGATGGCCTGGATCTGGGAAGGGATGCTGTCGAGGAATTGAGAGATGTCTTTCATTCTTTCATCAAGGTTTTGCAGGTTAATCAGTAGTTCGAAATTGATTTCCACATCTTTTCCTCAGATGGTAAGTGGGCCTACCAGGATTCGAACCTGGGACCAACCGGTTATGAGCCGGTGGCTCTACCGCTGAGCTATAGGCCCCTGCTCAATCTTATAGCAAATCTTGGAATTGGAGTCAACGAAAGGGGCCGAAAGACCCTGCGGATCAGGGTTGGTCCTGCGTGAAGGATTTGAGCTTCCGGCTGCGGCTGGGATGCTTGAGTTTGCGCAGCGCCTTGGCCTCGATCTGTCGGATTCGTTCACGCGTGACCTTGAACTGCTGGCCGACCTCTTCCAGGGTGTGTTCGTTGCCGTCTCCCAGGCCGAACCTCATCTTGAGGACCTTAGCTTCCCTTTCCGTCAGGGTTTTCAGGGCCTCTTCGATCTGTTCCTTCAGGTTGATGTGGATCACGGTGTCGGGCGGGGAGGGGATGAACTTGTCTTCGATAAAATCTCCCAGATGACTGTCCTCTTCCTCGCCGATCGGGGTCTCCAAAGAGATCGGCTCCTGGGCGATCTTGATGATCTTGCGGACCTTACCCACCGGGAGGTCCATCTTCTCGGAGATCTCCTCACATGTGGGCTCCCTGCCGATCTCCTGGACCAGGCTGCGGGAGACCCGGATGAACTTGTTGATGGTCTCGATCATGTGGACCGGGATGCGGATGGTTCGGGCTTGGTCCGCGATGGCCCGGGTGATGGCCTGCCGGATCCACCAGGTCGCATAGGTGGAGAACTTGTAGCCCCGCCGGTATTCGAACTTGTCCACGGCCTTCATGAGCCCCATGTTGCCTTCCTGGATGAGGTCCAGGAACTGCAGGCCCCGGTTGCTGTATTTCTTGGCGATGGAGACAACCAGGCGCAGGTTGGCGGCCACCAGCTCTTTTTTGGCCTGGTTGCTTATCGTTTTCCCAGTGGTGATGGCGCGCAGGGTCTTGCGCAGGCCGGCCGAATCCAGGGCGATCTCTTTTTCATATGTGCGCAGGAGTTTGTTGATCTCCTTGATCTTCTGCTCGAGTTCGGTTTTCCTCTTCACGCCCCTGGTCTGGCCTGCCATGACCTGGAGTTCATCGCGGCTTTCCTCGAGTTCGTTGATGACCTTGAGCTTTTCTCTCAGGGTTTCTATGACCTGTTCGCGGTAGAAGGACTTGAAGTTGAGATCACGGATCAGGCCGCTCATCTCGACGATGATGCGGCCGCGGGCGATGGTGTTCCTCTTCAGGGGCCTTATCTTGTCCAGCTTCTTACTGAGGCCTTCGATCTCATGGATCTTGCCCATGATCTGCTGTTTCTTCTCTTCGATTTTTCCCTCGGCGATGTCGGCATCGGAAAAATCGAACATCTCCTGCAGGATCTCGGGCTCGTCCTCCAGCCGGTCTTCGAGGCTTAGGGCCTCGTTGAGGACCATCTTGGTCTTGGAGAGCGCCTTGATGATGTTTTTTTCGCCCCGCTCGATCTCGCGCGCGATGGCGATCTCTCCCTCACGGGTGAGCAGCGAGATGTTGCCCATCTCCCGCAGATACAGCTTCACCGGGTCGGTGGTCCGCTCCAGGCCTTCCAGGGAAACGATATTGCTTTTTCTGCGCTTGGGGCGCGCAGTTCTCTTGCGGTCCAGGATCTGGATGCCGTAATCACCCATGGAGCTGAGGAATTCATTGAAATCATCTCCTGAGCCCATCTCTTCCTGAAAGGTCTTATCGACTTCCTCGAAGAGCAGAAAGCCCTGCTTGCGGCCTTTCGAGATGAGTCGAGTGATCTCGGTTTTTTTTATCTGGTTGTCTCCGGGCAATGCTTACTCCTCATTTATGTACCTATAAAGGTTTTTTGCGATAATTGGACTAGTTTGTGTGTGAGATCCATATATTCCTTTTGAAGCTGGGATATCTTGTCCTTCGCTCCAGATTTTTCATGTAGGGATATCTGTTTTTGAATTTGCATTCTCTGGTCTTGCCAATACTTCTTTCTGAGCGTGTCGATCAGGTCACCGGCCTCTGCCAACGTAGGTTTCTGTTCGTTGTTTTCTTGTAGGATCTGAGTGAAAGCCCTAAACAAAGTCTCATCGATCCCGCTCTTGAACTCATAAAGGTTTGGAATCGTTTTCTTTTTGAGAGACTCCTTGATAAGCTTGAGTATGGGCTCGCTCCTTAACTCCCTGTAGTCACCTTCCCTCAGCTCCTCAAACACATATGCCGCCACTTCACTATCCTCAAAAATGACCTGGAGCAGTCTCTTTTCCGCCGGCAGGAAGCCCAAGGTGGCTGCAGCAGCCTGGGGAGTCCGGCTTCTTTTCTCGGTCACGGCTTTGCGGAATTCATGTTCATCGATGTCGAGGTATTCGCTGATGCCTTTAATGTATTCGCTGCGGATGATTGCGTCCGGGATCTTGTTGATCTCCCGCAGGACCTCCCGGGCGACCTTGGCCTTGGCCTCCGGGGTCGACGGCCGGCGTCCGGAAGTCAGATAGTCGACCATGTACTTAAGGCCGGTGGCGCTGTCCGCGACCAGTTTCAGGAAGGCGTCCCGCCCTTTCTCGGTCATGTAGCTGTCGGGATCGGTGCCTTTGGGAAGCAGGGTTACGGCGATCTCGGCACCCTGTTCGAAACACAGGGAGACTGCCCGGAACGACGCCTTCCGGCCCGCCAAGTCTGCGTCGAAGCAGGCATAGATGCGGGTCGTGTAGCGCCGGCGGATCAGGTCGATCTGACGCGGGGTCAGGCTCGTGCCGAGCGACGCGGCCACATTGGTGACACCGTTCTGGAAAAGAGCCAGGAAATCGGTGTATCCTTCGACCAGGATCAGGGCGTCTTTCTCGCGGATCGAATCCCGTGAGAAGTTCAGCCCGTAGAGCAGGTTGCCCTTGGAATAGATCGGGGTGTCGGGGGAGTTGAGGTATTTGGGATCCTCGTCGAACAGGGAACGGCCCCCGAAAGCCACCACCTTGCCGGTGCGGTCGTTGAAGATGGGGAAGATGATGCGGCCGCGAAACCGGTCGTAGTGGCCTTCCTGGTTCTGGCGGCGCAGGATCAGGCCGGCCTGCTCCAGGATTGCCGGGGTGACATTTTTCCGGGTGAAAAACGCGAGCAGCGAGTCCCAGGAATTGAGCGCATAGCCGAGCCTGAGCGTCTTGATGATCTCAGGCCCGATATCCCTCTTGTGGAGATACTCCAGCGCTTTTTTTCCCTCGGCCGTGTTGTTCAGGTTTTTCCTGAAAAAGGCCAGCGCCTCTTCGGTGACTTTGGAGATCTTCTCCTTGAGGCTCTGGTACTCGGGAGAAAAGGCCTTACTCTCCGGAATCTCGATGTTGTATTTCTCCGCCAGGAACCGGAGCGCCTCGGGAAAACTCAGGTTTTCCTTCTCCATGACCAGGGTAAAGATATCGCCGCCGGCCCCGCAGCCGAAGCAGTGGTAGAGTTGTTTGTCATCGTCCACGTAAAAAGAGGGGGTCTTCTCCGAGTGGAACGGGCAGAGTCCAACATATCTTCGTCCGCGTCGCTGCAGTTTCGTGTACTGAGAGGCGATTTCAGCGATATTGGCAGAATGTCTTATTTGATCGATAACTTCCATTATGAGGCAGACGCAGACTCTTGAATTTAACTTAGAAAATATAGGCTTGCTTACGGGAATTGTCAAGCTTTCCCGCCGGGGAGTGGAATATCTGATGTATCAGTGCATGTCAGCCGTACTATCTAGAATATTCCCGCGCCGGATGCCGGACTTAAATGTGATTGATGAGGCTGGCGAGGTAGGCGGCTCCGAATCCATTGTCGATGTTGACCACACCGACACCCCCCGGACAGGAATTGAGCATCGCCAAAAGGGCGGTGAGGCCGTTCAAGTTGGCCCCGTAGCCCACGCTGGTGGGGACCGCGATGATGGGGATGTTCGTGATTCCAGCCACGACACTGGGCAGGGCGCCTTCCATGCCGGCGGCCACGATGATGACGTGGGCGCCTGCCAGGCGGTGGTACTCCCCAAACAAGCGGTGAATCCCGGCCACACCCACATCATAGATCTTCTCTACGGTGTTGCCCATGATGTCACAGGTGACAGCGGCCTCCTCCGCCACCGGGATATCCGAAGTGCCGGCGGTCATGATGGCGACCTTTCCCTTTCCCGGGGTAGGGGTTTTGACCTTGTGATACATGGCCCGGCCCGCTTGGTTGTACTCGATCTCAGGCAGCTCCTTTTGGACCGAGGCGTACACCTCGGGACCGACCCGGGTGACGAGCAGGTTGCTGCCTTTCCGGATGATGGTCCGGGAAATATCCAGGATCTGGGCCTCTGTCTTCCCGAGGCCGAACACGATCTCGGGGAACCCGCGGCGCAGTTCACGGTGGTGGTCGATCTTCGCGAAACTGAGGTCCTCGTAGGGGTAGTCCTTGAGCTGCTGGAGCGCATCCACCGGCGTCATTTCTCCCGTGTGGACCTTGTTCAGGATGCCTTCCAGGACTGATTTCATGTGCCTCATTCTAGCACATCCTCTAAAAAAAGAGAAAAAATCAAAGGAATTGGGGACAGGCCCCAAAAAAAATTGGGGCCTGTCCCCAATTCCTGAAGAATTGCACCTGTCCCCTTTTTTCTCTATACTGGTCTTGATGAGGAACAAGCAGACCATTGCCCGGGAGGTCACTCTCTCGGGGACGGGCATCCATTCCGGCTCGCCGGTGAGCCTGCGCATTTTGCCTTCGACCGCAGGCGAGATCGTCTTCCGCCGGGCCGACCTGGACGGACTTGAATTCCGGATCGAGCCGGATAAGATGGCGGCCCGAAACAGCACGAATCTGATTCGGGACGAACACTGGATCCTGACCATCGAGCACCTCATGGCCGCCCTCTATGCCTTTGACATCGACAGCCTCGACATAGAGCTGGACGGAGAGGAGATCCCCATCATGGACGGGAGTGCGCGTCCTTTTTCGCAGGTTCTGGAGGGGGCCGGCCTGAAGGAGCTGGATACCCCGCAGGAGACGATCCGGATCCGGGAGGCCTTTTCACTCCAAGAGGGGGAGGCCTCCATCCGCGTCACGCCAGCGGACTCGTTCGAGATCTCCTACCGGATCGAGTTCGATCATCCGGCCATCGGAGTCCAGGAGCTGAGCATTGAAGTCAACCGTGAGGGCTTTGCCTCCGAAATCGCCCCGGCCCGTACCTTCGGGTTCCTGAAGGACGTGCCCGAACTCCGGGCCAGGCAGTTGGCCCTGGGAGGCTCGCTGGACAACGCCCTGGTCCTGGATGAGAAAAAACTGATCAACGGCCCTCTGCGGTTTCCCGACGAATTTGTCCGGCACAAGATCCTCGACCTGGTGGGCGACCTTTCGATCCTGGGACGTCCGGTGCTCGGCCGATTTTCCGCCGACCGGGCCGGACACGGCCTGCACCTTCGCACCGTTCGCTTCCTGCTGGATAATCCCCAGCTCTGGACAGCCCTCTGATTCTCGGGGGACCGCAGATTGAGCTTGTCAAAAAACCTCGAATTCGCTAAAATTGCTGAAATCAGACTACACTACGTGAATCGGGAGACAATGTGACCGCTCAACAAGAAAAGAAAAAAAAGACAGAATACGAAAAGGCTTTGACAGCATATAGCCTAGCCATGAAGTCCTTCCATAAGAAGGACTACGTGAAAGCGAAGGAAGGACTCAGTTCATTCGAAAAAGACTTTCCCGAAGAAAGGGAATTGATAGACCGCGTGCACATGTATCTTCAGATCTGTGAGAATCGCCTGAATCCACCCAAGGTAACGCTGAAAACACTCGAGGACTATGTCCAGAACGGCATCTATCTCATGAACCAGGGGCAGTTTGCCGAGGCTTTCAAGTCGCTGGAAAATGCCCACGCCAAAAAGCCCAAAGACGCAAAGACCCTGTACACCATGGCCGATGTAAGCTGCCTCATGGGAAATCACGACGCCTGCCTGGACTTCCTCACGCAGGCGGTGGCACTGGATTCGTCCCTGGCTGTCATGGCCTGGAACGAGAAGGATTTCGAGCCGCTCAAGGAAGACGCACGCTTTCTCGAGATCACAGCATTGGGATGAAACAAGGTTTCCATGCACTCATTTTAGCTGCGGGGAAGGGAACCAGATTTAAGTCGGATACAATCAAGGTCCTGCATCCCTTGATGGGCAGGGCCATGATCGAGATCGTCCTTGACTCTGTCTCCCGTCTGCGGCCCGACAGGATCCATCTGGTGGTCGGTTACCAGAAGGACCTCGTCCAGGAGGAACTGAAATCCCGTGACCTCGATTTTGTGGAGCAGAAGACCCAGCTGGGGACCGCGCATGCCTTGATGGCGGCCCGCTCCCTGCTCCGCAGGGACAGGGATGCGGATCTCCTGGTCATGAATGGCGATCTCCCCCTGATCCGGACGGAGACACTCCGCCCCATCCTCCGCCGGCACCGCCGGCAGGGCAATGCCCTGACCTTCATGACGTCGGTGATGGAGAATCCCTTCGGGTTCGGCCGGGTCATCTATCTGGAAAACGGCCGCTTTCGCATCGTGGAAGAAAAGGACGCCACCCCCGCGCAGAGGAAGCTCAAGGAGGCCAACGTCGGGATCTATGTGTTCAAGATACGGGATCTCCTGTGGGCCCTTCCCAGGATCACCAACCACAACAAGAAAGGGGAGTACTACCTCACAGACACGATTGGGATCCTCTCTGAGTCCGGCCGCAAGGTGGCGCCCTGCCGAACGGAGAGCGATGCGGATATCGTCGGCGTCAACGACCGCGCCGAGCTGGCCCGGGCCGTCGCGACCCTGCGCGAGCGCAAGATCGCGTCACTCACAGAAAAGGGGATCACGTTCTATGATCCCGCCTCAACCTGGGTGGATTTCGACGTTGCCATCGGAAGAGACACCGTGATCTATCCCATGGTCGTCCTGGAAGGGAAGACAAAGATCGGGGAGCGGTGTGCCGTATATCCCGGCACCCACATCATGGATTCCCGGATCGGACATGGGGTGAGCATCCTGACCGCATCCGTTCTGGAGGAGGCCAGGGTGGAGGACGACTGCCGGGTCGGTCCCTTTGCCCGGCTGCGCCCCGGCACCATCCTCCGGGCGGGCTCCCGCGTGGGCAATTTCGTGGAGATGAAAAAGACCGATTTCGGCCCGGGGTCCAAGGCCATGCACCTGTCCTATGTCGGCGATGCGGACATAGGCCCCAAGGTCAACATCGGCGCCGGCACCATCACCTGCAACTACGACGGCGTTAAAAAATCAAAGACACGGATCGATTCCGGCGCCTTCATCGGATCCGGGACCCAGCTGGTGGCGCCGGTCAGGGTGGGCAAAAACGCCTATGTGGGGGCCGGCTCGACCATCACCAAAGACGTCAGTCCCAACGCGCTGGCCGTGTCCCGTGTCCGGCAGTCCGAGAAAAAAGGCTGGGCGCGCAAGAGAAAGAGGAAGAAATAATGTGCGGCATCATCGGCTACATCGGGAACAAGGATGTGGTTCCCATCCTGCTGGAGGGGCTGAAGCGCCTGGAATACCGGGGCTACGACTCCGCCGGCATCGCCATCCTGGACGGCGACCGCATCCGCAGGCGCCGGGTCGAGGGCAAGATCTCGGCCCTTGAATCGAGCCTGAGGCAGGAGGAGCTAACCGGGAACTTCGGCATCGGCCACACCCGCTGGGCCACGCACGGGCGGCCCTCGGAGGAGAACGCCCACCCCCATCAGGACTGCACGGGCGACTTTGTCGTGGTGCACAACGGGATCATCGAGAACTACCTGGCCATAAAGCAAGAGCTCCGCACCGAGGGGCACAAGTTCGTCAGCGAGACCGACACGGAAGTGATCGCCCATCTGGTGGAGAAATACTACCAGGACTCGCTTGAGGAGGCCGTGCGCCAGGCCGTCAAACGACTGGAAGGCGCCTTCACCATAGCCGCCATTTCCACCCGGGACAGGGACAAGCTCGTCCTGGTCAAGATGGGTCCACCGGCCGTGGTGGGGTTGGGCGAGGGCGAGAACTTCATCTGCTCGGACATCAATCCACTGCTCAACTACACCCAGGACATCGTTTTCCTGGAGGACGGAGAGATGGCGGTCGTCGCCGCTTCCGGCGTGCGTTTCTTTGATTTCGATGGTAAGGCGCTGGACAAAAGGGTCGACCGTATCAACTGGAATCCCCTGATGATCGAGAAGAGCGGGTTCAAACACTTCATGCTCAAGGAGATCTACGAGCAGCCCCAGGTCATCCGGGACACCCTGCAGGGCCGGCTCTCTCTGGACACCGGCAAGGTTCACCTGGACGAGATCGGGATCGAGCCCGCGCGCATCAAAGATGTCCGCAGGATCATCCTCATCGCCTGCGGCACCTCATACAATGCCAGCCTGGTCGGCAAGTATTTCATTGAGGCCCTGGCCGGCATACCGGTGGATGTGGAGTATGCCTCGGAATACCGGTATAGGGACTTTATCCTGGATAAAAACGCGCTGGTCATCGCCGTGTCCCAGTCAGGTGAGACGGCAGACACGCTGGCCGCCATGCGGGCGATCAAGGAAAAAGGCCCAGTGACCCTGGCCATCTGCAACGTGGCCGGCTCCTCCATCGCCAGGGAAGCCGACGGCGTGCTCATGACGCATGCCGGACCAGAGATCGGGGTGGCTGCCACTAAGACCTTCTCAGCCCAGATGGCCGCACTGGCGCTCCTGGCCCTGCACCTCGCCCAGGTTCACGGCAGACTGGACGATGAGGCCAACCTCGAAGTCATCCAGGAGCTCCAGCGGATCCCGTACAAAATCGAGAAGATCCTGCATCACGCGGAGGACATCGAGAAGCTGTCGCTCAAGTTCAAGTACGCATCCAACTTCCTGTACCTGGGCCGCTGGGCCAACTATCCCATCGCCCTGGAAGGGGCGCTCAAGCTCAAGGAAATTTCCTACATCCACGCCGAAGGCTACCCGGGCGGCGAGATGAAACACGGCCCCATCGCCCTGATCGACGACAAGATGCCGACCATGGCCATCGTGCCCAAAGACCGGGTCTACGAAAAGACCTTGAGCAACATCTCGGAGATCAAGGCCCGGATGGGGTATGTGCTGGTGGTGGCCGACGAAGACGACGATGAGATCCGCGACCTGGTGGACGTGGACGAGATTATAACCATCCCCAGCGTGTATCCCCTGTTCTCACCGTTCCTCACGGCCGTCCCGCTGCAGCTCTTCGCCTACTACATCGCCACCGCCAGGGGAGCCGACGTAGACCAACCCCGTAACCTGGCCAAATCCGTTACCGTCGAATAAAAAAGGGGACAGTCCCCACAGCGACAATCCTTGTTGGCTTCCCAAGGCTTGTGATATAATCCCCACGCTCCCCGCTGCCGGGGTGGCGGAATTGGTAGACGCAAGGGACTTAA
>SDBS01002165.1_pt1 | contig 19769 bp, 37 predicted proteins | sample 2277091 | NCBI WGS metagenome assembly SDBS01 (sample SAMN10404972, study PRJNA504765) | marine sediment metagenome | isolation source: marine sediment core GS10_PC15, 163 cmbsf | place: Arctic Ocean: Southern Knipovich Ridge | collected 2010 | reverse complement strand
TGATTCGTATTGTTCGCGGGTTGCGGAATGTTCCTGTTGTATCGACCGTGCTCATCTTGCTTTTATGGGTAAGAATCTTGCTTATTCGTGTCACGCAGGTTGTATCTGCGGTAACGGTTAGTACGTAGGCATCCCTCAATAGGGGGTGCCTTTTCTATGCGCTTAGTAGGGCCTAGCTTGCCCGCTAGTGGGTCGCTAGGGCATGGGGCCTATTCTAAGCGGGTCGCTAGCATCGAAGCTAGGACCGGTCAGCTTGACACGACACCCAATTGGGTGTATCTTATTGACATGGCACGGAGGTCATTCTGACACATACCCACCCAGCACCGATGTCATTCTGATACCACCCGATTGGTTGACGTGTCATATTGATCTCAGCCTGTTAGGGGGTAAACTATCTCATCATACGCAGGTAGGTGGGTGATGTATCCTGTACAGTAGTGTACATCTGTACACTACTGTACATATGTACACTAGTGTACTATTCCTGATCCGCGTTGCTGAACTTCAACAGGGGGGCTGCCAACCCCCCAACAGACTGAGATCACTATGAGTACACCCCCCAGAGGTCAATATGACTATGATAATCACCTAACGTGCTAATGATTCGATGGTAACGGTTAACTGGTTACGCAGGTTGTGGTGGTCATGCAGGTTTTGTGAGGCATCCCAAATAGTACCAACTGAGTGATGATTCGATGGTAACGGTTAGCTGGTCAAGCGGGTCTTCGTGGTCATAAGTTGAGTGGCGGTTGTGCTATGGTTACCCACTTACGTGCTAATGATTCGATGGTGCTGGTCATGAGGTATTATTACCATTATCGCCTAACGTGCTAATGATTCAAGTGGGTTGGGACGATTATGCGGGTTATCGGGGTCATGCAAACATGACCGTGCTGCTGACCAGACTGACCAGCATAACCAGCTAACGTAATAGTAGTACTGATGTAATGTATCTAAGGCTACTGGTTTAATGATGGTAGGGGGTGGGGGCACCCGGTAGGGGGAGGGTCAAATGATGGTAAGATTGTAATGTTTGTTTACCCTTCCTGTGGCAGCCCTTCTCACTAATAAATACCAATTTTATTATCTCTTTGACGCGTCATGAACTGACAATGCTCACGGTGAGCACTTGACGCGTCACTATTAGATTTATGCATAATTGTGAGTATTTGCTATGTATACAGGGACTTACGTTAGTTTGTCATTTGTCAACTTGTAAATGAATTTAAGCATAGTATAGTATAGCATATAAGTTGTTGTAGATCATAAAAATAGTAATCTACAACAACTATGTTTGTATACTGGTTAAGGTCAAACATCACATAGAAACCAACAAACGACATGATTACGATTTACCTCGCTGTGCATAGACTGAACCTAATGCTACATACTAACTTACTAATATACGGTGACGCGTCTAAAACCCATATACAAGCTTGTCCCTTGTGATTCAATAAAGATAAGCTTGTCCCTTGTATATTTTATACACAAGGGACAAGCTCGTCATACTTCACTAAACATTAGTTGACAAATGACAAACTAACGCAAGTTCCTATATACATAGGGTTCAAGGCACTTGGGCCAAAAGTTTGTCACTTTCAAAACCTTACAAAAAATAAAAACGTGTGTTTTTCATATATAAGCTTGTCCCTTGTGATTAGGTTATACAAGTGCCAAGCTTATCTTTATTGGATCACAAGGGACAAGCTCGTCATTAGTTAGTAAACATTAAATGACAACAAGTCAAAAAACCTCGTATTCTATAGGGTCAAAGTTTGTCAACTTTTAACCAACCCAACAAGACTCTATAAAATACGAGATTTTTTAACACCCCTGACGCGTCAGTCATACTGTATTAGAACTATGATCTTACCCACCTGGCCCACTGGATGCTGTAATTGGGTATTCCAATTGGGTTATCGACTACTCCAAACAAACCAACAAATACCACCAACAAACCAACCAAGACCCAGGAGCCCAAAAGTTAGATTAAACCATGTACTCCAAATAAGTATTATACTAATTAGTATCCACAAATTAGTTATCGTCATCGTCGTCTCCAAATCATTACCGCGCTACTAATAGATCCAACAGCCAACCAACCACCACGAGCCCAAAAAACGGGTCGATCCAGGTAGCCAGCCCAAGTGCTACAATTATCATAAGCCACCAGCTAATCATATATAACATATTACTGCACAACCCGGCAGGTCAACGACAACGCTCCAACAAAGAGTACCCACAGGAGCCCTAGACACCAAAATATCGGATGAACAAATCCAAGTAACACTAGCACGAGTCTAATACAAATCATCACCAGCCTCCTAGGAATCCAACGAACGGACTCATCCAAAAGAGTATCCCCATCATCAGTAAACCAATCAACAATAGCATTATTCACTCCATATTAGTGCAAACATTAGTAAAGCATATAAGAGTAGGATACTTCCAAGTAAGTACATTGCCCCTAAGGTCACCATTTGTATGTCACTGAGAATTCCATGCCACCCTAGGATAATGATTAGTGGACCTATTACCATCGGGACACCAAGTTCTATTTTCAGTATCGTCCAAAGACCTTGTTCCAATAACCATTTAGCAAACCCTACCCACCTCACACTCTTATGGCAGTAGAGTCCTACGAGCCCTAGAGAACACAATAACCATATAATAGTAATAAATATCATATTTCACTCCATAGTGTAATCATTCCTAAGGCCCAAGCAACAACTGCCCCTATCAGCATACTTGCAAAACACACGCCTATAATCGCACCCTCTGGGACTCCATACCACCATAGAAGTAAACATACTGGATATACTAATAGTGGGACACATAAACCTATTTGGGTACATGTCCATAAACTCCAATCACCTATATACTCACTAAGCTTCTCACGATAGTAGATCCCTAGGAACCCTAGCAAACAGAGCCCCCAAACAATAATAATAAATATGTTCATCATCCACTCCTTAATTTCGGTAATATGATTTTGTACCTGTTTATAGCTATGCAACTACGGTCCAACTGCCATACTAGATCCTTAATTGCGTCTTCCTCTGTGGTTCCAGTGCCAGCCAGACCCGCAAGCTTCGAGCCATCCATTTTGGCCTTGTAGAACTGTAGACCATCATACTCAAGGGTCGCTTCATGGTGTAGCCCCTTATTATATTTTCCTGTAATTACTAGGGTCAGGCCATACATTTCCATGAACTCCTCGAACGACATACTCACTCCGATTCCTCGTCTCTCAATTTTCATCAGTTATCACCTCAATGTTGGAACTTTGATACACGTTGTGTGGATTGAAATATGCTGCATTTGACACTGCCACGCTAATTCCTTAATAGCACCAGCTTCAGTTAATCCTTCGCCTATAAGATCTTTGATCTTTGTACCATCAGCCTTAGAGACATAATAGTCTGCACCATACAAGTCTTCTATAGTTGCTTCGAAGTACCTCCATCCCTCATAGACACCTGTGACTACCACAAGCAAATTATGCTCCTCCATAAACTCTGCAAACGTCAATCCTTTGGTTTTATACCCTCGTCGTTTAATTATCATGAAACCACCATGAAACCAACCAATCCTCATCTGTAAATCCTATACAAACTATAGTACTAACAGTTATTAGAACTAAACACCACGCCGCTCCAATACATGTAAGCACTGACGCGTCTAGCCCTAGGATTAAAAGAACCGGGACACAAACAATCGGGGTTACTAGAAGCCCATATTTATAATATGAGGTAACTATTTCAGCTACTTTTTTTGAAACAGTCACCACACGGCTCCAGTACTGTCTAGCCATAATGATAATAAAACACACGATCCATATACTAATCAATAATCCCATTAACTCCACCTTTCAATTTTGGTACAACCACACTCCCAATCTTAGTTATATATCCACTTAATAATGAGTTTCTCAGGTCAATAATTGCATATCTTTCAGTTACCCCTTTACCCATAAGCTTATCACCTGCATGATCACCACAAGTAACATTGAGTATTAGGCCCATTTTATCTTCTATCCTTGCTTCATGTATTGGCTTACCCACACGATCATAGGTTTCTGTAAGTACTAGTACCAAGCCAGCATCTTCTAAGAACTGACCTAACGTCACACGCCCTGACCTGTCATCTATTCGCTTAATCTTCATCTCCACACCTCCTCAAATACAAAATCTGTAAAGAATAAAAAGCACCAAATAACCATACTAGTTAGTATTAAGCTCACGTATCCAAGTGAGATTTCTCTCACCACTGACACGTCAACAATACCACTCTTCACGAGTAGTATAGCGATGGGAAACACCACAAACATGGACCCCATGAGCAGCCATGCATAACACAAAGAACCTTTGTATAATAGCCAATTAATCATTCCACACCTCCACAAGAACCCATAAGACCACTACAGATATTGCGATACAGGCCCAAATAACTGCAAATGGCATAACATATTTTAAGTAAACCATATTTGTTTCCTGGTTAATGTATCCACATTTTCCTAAAGCCATAGTTAAAGGGCCAATTAATAACATAGGTAAAGATACCAATACACCAGTGAATCCTATTTTTCCAAATAAATTCATTTCCACACCTCCACAAGAACCCACAGGAACCCTGCAAACAGTACACTGAGCATCAAGCCTGCCATAATACTCATAGCAGTTTCAAGACCAGTCCCGGCTTCCATATTCCATACCTCACATGCGGGCATACCTATTAGGACACCCACTAAGATTATCAGACCTGTGATTCTTAGTTTACTAATCATTATCACTCCAATCAATTAAGAATTGTCCAAGCATCCTTGCTCCTTCTCTAGTGAGAAGTGCCCCCGAATGCAACGAACTAATAATTTCATTTGTCTTGCAATCCCAGAGGTTAAACGATATGTTCATATTATCTTTGTGCATTTCCGCCATTGGCCAAGCCATTAATCGTCTGGTGGTTCCACCAATCTGCGGGCGTTCGTGCATGAATATGCCATTGTTTACACCACATTTAACCAGTGTATCCTTATCCTGTATTTTCATTATTATCCTCGGAGTCTTAAAAAGGTATTTTTTTCGTCTAGTTCATCTTTCAACTGTTCTATTGTTTTCTTAGCCGCTGCAAATGGATGTTTAGGGCAGACCATTACATGGGCTTCAAAGTGTTGAGGCAGTGGACTATATTTACCTCCACAATAGCTACAAGTAAAAATTATCCCCAACTCAAACATTCTTGTATATATTTGTTCTAATTCTGCTAATATTTTTTGATTATCTGTCATAATCTTATGCCCAGTACTCATCTACGTGATCATCCTCTTTTTCATGTAGTCTGTTTGACAACTCTCTGTTATCCCTGCGAGCCTCCGCTAATGCGGTTCTAAGCTCCTGTGCGTCCCGTAAGGCGGCTGCTAGCGGATGCTTGGGGCATTCTTCAACATGCGCGGTAAGAACGTCAGCACCGACCCCAGGGCCATATCTGCGCCCACAATATATACAATTGAGATACATACCCGATTGGAGATCAGCAACCCATGCTTTCAGTTCTTTAATCTCGTCATCTTTATTTAATTCCAGATGAGATTCAAGGTACTGTTTTTGATGTTCTGCTTCAGGACCTAATCTTGGTTCTCTTTTTAGAAGTCGGTAAGTGTACCCTACAATATCCTGTAAGTTATAAATAGCCTCAGTCCGATCATCACCAGATGCGTTTAGATTAGCTGTTGGTACACTCGCAATATAGTCTCCATGTGGAGTCTCAGTTATGCTTATATAAATAGGCTTTAGTATCTTAAAACCCTCAACCGTAAGTAAACATTCAACCATCACATAACCTCGCTACATCTCTATAAACTGGAACCCAATCGTGACCTAACAGATCACTTGGCATTTTGTAAATAGTACAGTGTCCATAATCATTGGGTAACTTAACATTAATATATGCCGGGACAATAATTTTTAGTGCGTGACTATTTGTTAACCCACTAGGCAACTTAAAGGATCGTGTTGCTGTATAAAACTGATCTGTAACTATGATCCCCTGTGTTATATCCCGGTCATAATAGTCTGTTACTGCACCCCACTTTAGGAATCCTTTCAGCCAAGCGGCATAGTCTTTGGCAGTAGCAAAACGTAAGCATTTTCGAATCTTGTCAATTGCTTCTTGTTGCCGGTTATACTCAGCTTCATGACCCTTCCATGCACGGTCCCACTGTCTATTCTGACTCCGAATAGCAGCTTCATATTCTTTAATCATCATCTTACTTTCAAAAAAGGAACCCAAGTTGTATGTCCAGCCGCCGCTAGTGTTTGACCAGATATTTTTGCTGCCATTCTGTTAATTATCATATACTCTGATGTACCAGTAACACTAAGTGATTCGCTCCCACCCTTAAAATAAAGTTCAGTACCATCATCATCTTCTAATGTACCCACTAACCATATTGAGTTAGTCTTAGAGTATATTATTAATGTTAGTTTACGCCTACTTAAAAATTTGTCTAACTCTAGTAAAGCTACTGTTTTTGGTAATTCTCTTCGTTTAATGTTCATTAGTTTCTCCCTATTAATAGCATTAACCCACTAACAATCCACGTTGCTACTAAGGTTATAAGAACCCAATCCACATATTCAGGATCAATTATCCCTGCCATACCGAGTATAATTAGTGGGCACCCTATAATAAAAGTGAGAAATGGTAAACCCATAAACAATATGAATCCAATATTTTTCATACTTCCTTGACCCCCGCCCCTCGTAAGGCTTTTTGTATTTTTTCGACAGCTTCATGCATATCCATATCTTCCGGGGTACTAATTTCTATGAATATCTTCCCGTCTTTACCGGGAGCACCTAGGGTACGCCATCTAGGTATATGACTGAACGATGAAAAACTTTCTGGTTCATTTGCTAAATACTCAAATTGCGTTACTCTCATAATCCCCACTCAAAATCAGGAAAATCAGGGGCAAGACAATCAAAACTAGGAGCAAACAACCTGTGGCCAGATATTTTATCAGCCATACGGTTAACTATTTTAGTTTCTGTATCTCCATATACAACAAGAGCACCAGATGTCAATTCAGTGAACATAACTTCAAATCCCTCTTTAGTTTCCAATTCACCTGTTACAGATTTCGATCCATCCTCGAATGTTCTATTATATATTACTAAGGTTAATTTCTGTTCATCCATAAACTTTTCAAAAGTTGTAAGGGACGGCATGTCTCTATATTCAATTTTCATTCAAATCCTCCAAAAGGCTTAGCCTCTTTACTAACGTCTCCAGTCTCCACGCCGTCGCGGATAGCTCCGCAATACATCGGCCACTCTCCAGTCATCCGAACGGCTTCTTCAAATTCATTATCGTCTCCACCCATACGATATATCTTATCAGCATCATCAAAGTTATCAAATATCAAATCTTCAACGACAAACCAATCAAAGTAACGGGTGTCCCCTTGTGGGATAAACTCTCTTCTAATAATCCGAGGCCGACTTACAGGCTTCCCATCAACAGCACAAAATAAACCTTCAGGCCACTGCTGAATCCAGTTATGGTACCTCCATAAGAGACTAGTACCAGCAAACTTACTTTTCCCTACTAGTGGGCCAACTTCTAGTGTAAGACAAGGGTTACCCTTATAGGCATAATCAATTTTACAGCTACGATATTTGACACCACATGGAGGACTAATAGCTTGCAAAGCCTGAATAATTTCCCCTTCATTCCCTTGTTCTAATAGTGTAATTTTACAGTCATGTTGTAAGGTCATACGAGTACCGATGATATATGTCTCTAGACCATCAAATTCAAGCTTATGAAGGTAGTGCATTATAAGGACCCTCCTATTTGCCATTCATCTAAGATTCTAACCAAGCCTTTAGGCTCGATGTTGTCAAATTCTTCTGTTTTATTTGCTGTATGAAATACACACCTGATTCGATTCTCAATAAAGCTGAGGTATATACTATTACCCCATACAAAATCAATTCCACTGATAAAACCAATATCACTACCATAAAGTGCCGGGTAGACCTTAGGCGCTGGATACTCCTTCAGCACCTCCAAGACTCTTAGAGCGTTAGCTTTTTCGTCCACTAACATTTTTTGGATAAGTTGTTTAGCAAAGAACATATTGCCCTCTTCTTTTCCTAAATTGTAAGTGTGGTACATGCTTTTCACAGATAACCTCATATAGATCATCAGGCCAAGGACTTAACCACGTTCTATATCTATGTAATCGCATGGCCAGTGTGCTTTGTGTAAGCCCCATAGCTTGAGCCAATGCTCTTTGAGATTTGTAGGGTTTCCCTTGCCATTCAAATTTACTCGCGTTGTAAGCTCGGTGGCCTAGGCCACTATCAGAGTGTATACTTAGGAACCCGTGGGCTGCTTCTTTTGTTGTCTTTGTCCCCATTCTGGTTACTTGACAGGTGTGTTTAGGCTCATCTGTACTAACAATATAGTTAGTGTACCCCTGACAAGTAAGTTTATATACTGCGTGGTTCATTAGTGATCTTCCATCCATGCTACAGCACGATTGGCTAGTTTCTTTGCGGTTATTTTAATGAAGTCACTACCATAAATATGCTTCAGGTCACTTAGTCTCAGGCTTGTGTGTCCAACCTTTATATCATACCCTTCGACTATCATTGGTAGGCTACTGATATATTCAGTTAACTCCTTACGTACATCTTCTATTTTCCCCTGAAAAAGTTTATCATTCCACCGACCTTCGATGGGTATATTTGCTTTGATTTTATTCACTAAGAAGTAACGCGAATTAGCTATGGATTTCATTTTACTTTTATACTGGTAACCACCAAAGCTTACAGTACCACTGAACAGGATATTACGTGCTGTACACTCCTTTTCTAGTATGACTTTTAATTGGTCTGGTGTACCTTCATAGACTTGACTATCAAGGATGATTCGCCCACTATAGGTACCATACTCCTCTAGTATCATTTTCTTGATGGGGTCACCCGGCTTGACTACCATAACAAGCTCACCAAAGAACACTGCACCGTTCCAATCTAATTCAGATTGCCAAAGATGCTTAGAGACTTGTTCTTTAATTTTTGGTCTAATAGCTTCAAAACCCATAGGACCTAATTGAAATTTCATTACTCACTCCTTACTACAAGTATAGTAAAAATAACCAGTATAAAACAAACTATAAATATTACTTCAGACATAGTGGCATCTAGGATCTCTGGTATCTATAAATCCATCATTGTCTCGGGTACTATCGTTAGCAAGAACCCACTTGGCATTCCGATTACGAAACTTCAAGTGCGGCAATGGCTCCCCACCAACAAACTCCACAAGATCCTTGGGCCAGGGCTCCAGCCACAATCTGTATCTAATTAGACGAGATCTTAGTTTTTTGGGTGGTATATGCATGGCCAGAGCAAGACTCCTAAAATAATAATATGTACAGCCTTGGAATAAACACATTGAAAATTGAAAGTCCCCCGCTAATCTAAGTTGTTTTGCTTTCTCATCGGGTTCACTACTCATTAGTATCTCATCACCACGAGTACTTTTACATTTGTAATCCGGCCCGTTCTCGTCAGCGATAACGTGATTTGTGTGCCCTTGGCATTCTAGTTTGTAGATATAATATTTCATATTACGTATCCCTCATAAAATTCTGGTTGCTGTATCATTTGCCCATTAATCCATTCTTCTAGATACTCAGGCCAGGGGTAAAGCCAAGCTCTTGCTCTTTTTAGCTTTTTCTTAAAGGCTTCAATAGATATACCCATATCACGAGCAATCTCCCGCTGGTAAAACCTATGATGATCAAGATATGCTAATCCACATTTAACTCGACGGTACCATAAGCCGCCCTGCATCCGAGCCTTAGTATCACGCCACTCCAAAGCTTCCTCTTTAGTGACATGGCTACTAACCTGAGTAACCTTGCACTTATAAGGATAAGCGTCAATCACATAATTGACCAGTCCTTGAGCCTCTAGTTTGTATACATGGAACACTACAGATATCTCCGGTCGTACCAAGCATCTAGGAGGTGTATTCCTTTGGATTCTAGGAGTACTATACCTTCAGTATCCATTTCCCACCCCTCGTGTTGTAGCCAATTGGAGTCCTCGGTGACAGTGAACATTTTCCTCCGTGCCCCATCCAAAGACTCCGCATCAACTATAGCTGTTTGTACAGAACTAGTTATCATGTACAACATCTTTTACTCCTTAGGATACTTAAAACTAAGTGTACGGGCATGGTATATGCCAATACGCTTAGCAGATGCCAATATATATGCTAGTCTTTCAATAACCTTGATTTCAGAGTTACCTCTAGCTATTACTTCCGTTTCTGTTCTTGCCGAAGGATCAAATCTAGAGGTAACCAATTGTCCATGAGTACTGAAAATATAACCCACAATGTCTTCATCAGCATACCTAAGATCTAATATAAGATTATTGTCTTCCATGAAGGCACTAAACTCTGGAGACCCTGCCATTGTTTCATTAGTTGTTCGCTTAACTATCATTACTCCACCTTCGCACCTGTAAACTGTGTAGTATGTAGTTGATTACTGTTTCGTCTGAAATGCCAGGGGCTATATAAATGCAAGCATTCATTGACTCTAGGCCTAGTCTTGCTTTTCTGTATTTAACTATTGTATGTGATACGACCTCAGGAGGGGCAGTATTCATAAAGCGGCAAGCAGGCAGGCTCGGAGGGAGGTATACATTGTAGTAGGGAGTATCCTCAACTACCTCTCGCCGACCATCTAAAGGTCCTCCAATAAACAAACATTCTCTTGTCATGATTCTTTTGTATACCTTTCCAATTAATGTTTTCTTAGTATCTTTGTATAATATGTTTGTCTCTTTCTGTACTTAAATTATACAACATTTAGATGGTAAATCAATTTATTTATGGATTTTTGCTAGAATTTACAATTATTTTTAAGAAAATTTGATGATTATGTGGATTATATTGAATATTCTGGCTTCTAAACCGTCTTAGTATATAGAGGGGATTCTACAAATGCAATGTGATCATGTTAATAGGTACACTGGCCAATGCACCAGAGAGGCTTGTGAAGGTAAGAATCTTTGCCCACTCCATGTCAAGGGGGACCCCGAGGAAATTAGTAAGCGAGTGTATCGTCTTCAAAATTATGATCAACGAGTTCGTCATGCCACCCTTACGGACCATGATAAACTACTTTCTATTAGGGAAGAAGTAGCTCTAGCGAAAATGGTACTAGAAGAGCGCTTAAATTCTATTAAAACCGATGCCGACAGGATAGCAGCAACAGGCCAAATAAATACACTGTTCCTTACTGTTGAAAAGTTAACATCAAGCTGCTTAAAGCTTGATAGAACTGTCGGTAATTTGCTAGCAAAGCCCGCCCTTCTTAAACTGGCGAGCGATATTGTCTCCATTATTCTTGATGAGCTAGCAGATATCCCCGGTCATGAACTAATTGTAGATAGAATCTCTGAACGTATAATTGAAACAATGTCATCAATAGAAGGCGAAGACTAATGAAAAAGTGGATTTATAGTAAGACAGTATGGTTTAATGTCATAAGCACAATCGTTACAGCTACAGCATGGGCAATGGGTGAACTCCCTGATGGTTCTACTGCTGTTGCAGTTTTAGTATTTGTAAATACGATTGGTAATATGATTTTACGACTATTAACAAATACAAAACTAGTCGCATAAGGACTAAGAAATATGGCTCATGAATTCCGGGTGGGACATGTTTTCACCTCTCTAACTCCAATACAATTGAAAAATGATAATTCCCCTTGTAAGTATATTTATTTACGTGCTCATGGTGGAAATAATGGTGATATTTATATTGGTGAATCTAATCAATTAGTTGAACATGAAGATCACATCCATGCTACTGCTAACATGAATACAGGGGATGGGGATGTATTAGTTACAGCGGCCCAAGGTGGTGCTGATTGGAATAGTAAAACGGTTCAATTTTCAACTGTAGCTGGAACTGATGCTGGAACTCCGCTTGCTTCTTATGCCAATGATGTAATTACACTTACAGTTAATGATACTGTAAATACTACACTTGCAAATATTAATACTGTAATTGCAGTTTTGCATGATTGGACATCAGCAGTAGGTAATGCAGGTAATTTCGATCCAGGTGATGTAGGTGTAGTAGGAACTACAGCTAGCGCAGTCGATGCTGTGGCAGCCAATGCAACAGGTACCTTAGCTGATGCTGGTGATTTTACTGTAACTTCTGCTGTGTCTAGTGCTGCTTGGAATAATAAGACTCTTGCATTTGTATTAGATGCAGTTACTCCAGCGGCCACTCCAACTGCAAACTATGTTGGGTCAGTTATTTCGGTTACTGTTAATTCAACAACTAATACGACGACCGCAAATATTAATACTGCCATTCATGGCTTATCTGAGTGGACTTCAAATGAAGATACATCCGGTGAATTTGACCCAGGTGATGCAGGTGTAACTGTTAATACTGCTAATGGTGTTACTGCTGTAGCTCCTACAGCAACCTTAACAGTGGATGACACGGGTGCATTGACAATTACTTCAGATGTTACTAATACAGATTGGGATGGTAAAACTGTTGTATTTATTTTAGATGATGCCACACCAGCGGGGAGTCCAACTGCAAATTATGTAGGATCTCAGATCAATATTACAGTCTGTGATTCCTCTAATACAACGATGGCTAATATTAATACAGTTGTTCATGCCTTGGGTGACTGGTCTTGTGCTATAGATAATGCAGGGTCATTTTACCCTGGTGATGGTGGTGACACAGAAGATACTGCTAATGGTGTAAATGCTGTTGCAGCTAATGCTGTTGTTACTGTTGCTGATGCTGGTGAAATTACAGTTACAGCCGATGTATTAACTACTTTTTGGAATAGTAAACCCATAGTTTTTGCATTGGACAATGGTACTCCTGTTGGAACCCCTACTGCAAATTATGTTGGGGATACAATTACAATTACAGTAAATGATGTTTCCGCTACCGCGATGTCCACTGTCAATACTGCTGTGGATGGTTTAGGTGACTGGAGTTCTAATCTAGATACTGGTGGTGACTTTGAACCTGGGGACGCGGGCTTAACGGCTGTTACTGCTAATGGTACCGGTGCTGCTAATGCTAACTCGGTTGTAACCCTTGCTGATGCTGGTGAATTTACAATCACAGCCGCAGTACTCGGTGTTAGTTGGAATAGTAAGGTTATTCTCTTTGTATTAGACACAGGAACCCCTGTAGATACACCAACAGCAGGTTATGCAGCCGATACCATTACGATTACTTGTAATGCAACAGCTAATACAACAACTGCAAATATTGTATCGGCTGTTGATGGTTTAACTGACTGGCAATGTTCTGAGGATACTGGTGGAGCATTCTTTCCTGGTGACCTAGGTGTTACGGTTAGTACATCAGGTGGTGTTGATACCATAGCTCCTAATGCTACAATAGTACTGACAGACTCAGGTGATTTTGAGGTTGTTTCAGATGTGTCTACAACAGATTGGGATGGGAAAACTATTGTATTTGCAATAGATGATTCCACTCCCGCTGATACACCTACGGCAAGCTATGCTGCTAGTACAATTACAATTACTTGTAATGATACAGTTAATACTACAACTGCTAACATTGTGACAGCAGTTGATGGTTTAGGTGATTGGGGTTGTACTGAAGGGACACCTGGGGTCTTTGATCCTGGTGATGCAGGAGTGGTTGATACTACGGCAGGTGGTGTAAATGAGGTTACTGCTAACGCTGTTTTAACTATTGCTGATGCAGGTGAACTTACTATTACAGCCGCAGCAGCTGGTGCTTCTTGGAATGATAAACCAATTGTGTTCTTAACTGTTTCTGGAACACCTGCTGGTACACCTGTTGCGAACTATGTAGCCGATCAGATTAATATTACGTGTAATGATACAGTGAATACCACTACTGGTAATATTAATTCAGTTGTACATGCTCTAGGGGATTGGGATTGTAATGAAGATACTGGTGGAGAATTCTTCCCCGCTGATTGTGGTGTAATTTTCAATACGGCTAATGGTGTAACAGCGGTTGCATCCACTAATACAGTGACTTTTGGTGATGCTGGGGATGTAGATATTAGCTCCACTGTTAAATCTACTGCTTGGGATGGTAAGAGTATAGCATTTGTTATTGATTCTGCCACACCGGTTACAGCCCCAACAGCAATCTATGCGGCTAATACTATTACAGTTACAGTTAATTCTACAGCTAATACTACCACTGCAAGGGTTGCAACGGCAATTAATGATTTGGATGACTGGGGTGCAGCGGAAAACACTGGCGGTGAATTCTTCCCAGGAGATGCAGGAATCGTTTTAACCACGGCCAATGGATTAGGGTCTATGCACCATGGTGGTTTTGCACTCGATGCAGGTGAAGATTTGAAAATTGAAACTTCAACTCTCGGGGACATATATGTTCATGCTGCGGCTGATAATCAACTGCTTTCTTGGTTAGCAAAGACTTAATATTATGAACGAATTTCCTTCTAAGATTTTTGATGGTCTTCATGCTGCTCGACCAGATCGCCAAATTGTTTCCCCTCCTGAGGCGGTTGATTATTGGGTCATAGTTCGAGAGTTAGCCGCTGTACAGACTTATGTAAAGTATTTAGCTCAGGATGTCGATATTATGCCAGGGCTCAAGGACGAGCTTAATGGGGCGATGGCCCAAGTGAGATCAGTACAAGCTGAGATCGAAAGGCTAGTTCCTCCAGAGAAGCTGGTTAAGCGAGTTCGTGATCTTGAAACAAAATTGGTTGAACTTGATAATCGCAAGGATGTGGCTAATCTCCGTAGTGAGATACTGTCACTTCATGACACTATTACAAATAATCAATTACAGGGTCTTAGACTACAGGAATCATTTGCTAAAGATGTTAAAGGATTCCAAAATCGTATGATGAATATGTTTAAGGTTTTAGAAAAGGAGTTTTCTACTAGGCTTGATGCACTAGAGGCTAAGATGAGTAAGGTGCATTTACAGGCAGAGGTTGCGAACTTACTAAGTCGCCTTGAACAAGTGTAAGGGGGCTACAGATGGCTTTTATAGCTTCCGCAAGTTTCCCAGATTCAATTTGGGACGGACTGACATATCAGTTTGATTCAATACAAATAGATAAAGATCCTAGTTTCTTTTGGAAAGACTCAGCAACTCAAGAAATAAGAGCCCTTGAACAATATTTGATTGATCGAGGGGACTTGTTTGAGTTTTTTGATTCTTTAGGACCCGCCAACTCAGTAGTTGGCGTAAAGATTGACAGTAGTGGGTTAACATACCGTGAGTTTGTAGCTGGCTCCGGGATTACTATTGAACACACAGATGATGCAACAACTTTTACTGCAACAGGTGGGGGTGCAACATCAACTGTAAATATGACCAATGTAGATTCTGGGTCAGTCATAAAAGCAACCCCAGTCTATACTTTTAGCAATAGTACTTTTAAGAAAGCTCAAGCAAATACGCAGACAACTATTAGATTAGTTGGTTTAACAGTTGCAACAATTACACAGGATGCAGAGGGCTCTATTCAAACTGATGGAGTATTTACGGCGAGTACAGGCGAGTGGGATACAGTGACAGGGGATTCAGGCGGTCTAACCCCAGATGCAACTTATTATCTAAGCGAGACTATCACAGGAAAACTAAAGGTAACAGTTCCTACTTCAGGATACGTCGTACCAGTTGGTTTTGCTGTTAGTACCACTCAATTAAAACTCAATTTGAACACAACTGTTCAATTATAAGGAGATATTATGGCAGCACGCAAACCTCTTGTAATTAATTCTGGTCAGATTCAACAACTCCAATCAGGTGATTCACTTGAGGGCGTTGACACTGATCTAGTAACTCTCCAAAATGATAATGCAGGGGCAGTAGTTATTGGCGCACCAGTGTACTCTGTATCAGCAGGGAGTATTGATTTAGCACAAGCAGATGCTATTGGGACATCAGAGGTTGTTGGCTTGATGGTAGATACTACAACTGCAAATGGGGTCTCTGGGCAGGTACAGACTGACGGAGTACTAACAGCCTCAACAGCCCAGTGGGATGCCATAACCGCTGAATCCGGGGGCTTGGTAGCTAATACAATTTACTGGTTAGACCCTGATACAGCCGGACTGCTTACTATTACTGCAACTTCGACAGTTACAGAACTTGTGGTACGAGTTGGTAAGGGGCTTAGTACTACTCAAATGGAGATTTCAATCCAACCCCCAATATTACTATAAATGGCTTCTAGACGACCACTAGTTCTGAATTCCGGTAAAAAAGAATTACTGCAAAGCGGTGACTCTTTGGATATTGGTGGTTATGATCTACCAAACTCAGGTGGTAGTGAGGGGGAGATTCTTGTAATGGGTGCTAGTGATGCCACTTGGGGCTCAATAGTTGTTACAGAAACCACAACAGTATATGTATCAACAACAGGAGACGATTCAACAGGTGATGGTAGTAGTGGAAATCCATGGGCAACACCAGAAAAAGCATTAGAAGTAGTTAATACTTGGATTTTATTAAACCATGTAACTATAAGCATAGAAAGAGGAGCATACCCTGAAACAGATACACTTGTGATTTCACACCCAAATGGTAATTTTGTTAATATTGTTGGTGATTATGATACTGACACTTTAACACGATCATCTGTATCTGGTGTAAGTGGTGATTATGATTATGTTTTTACTACTACTAATACAGATAAATATACAGTAAATGATTATGTATTGATTTATGCTTCATCTAGTGGTACTAATCCCAAAAGAGTCCGTGGTCCCTTAAAAGTAATAAGTATAAATGCTGGTGTTAGTGTAACATTGAATTCTAGTGCCAGTGCGGCTGCTTCTGGAGCAGTATCAGCTAGTGCCAGTATTCCACAAGTCAAGTTTATTAGAAAAATAGAACAAACTAGTGATATAAATTTAATAGCTGGTATTCAAACTATATACAATCATCTTAGTAATGTAGATCCATTTTTCAAATTTGATTCACTTTTAGCTCTTAGTGTTAATTTTGAACATTGTATTTGGGTTAATACTAATGCATCAGCTTATGGTGGCATGTTCTTTCTATATGGTAATCAAGTCTATGCAAGTTATTGTGGTGGTAGAAACTTATTTAGATTTATGTACGCTCAATCTGATTCCTTAATAAATTTGTATAAGTGTGTAATGTTGTCTTGTGACAGAGGAGTGTTTATTTGGGGGGGTGGAAAAGCATTTACAGATCAAATAAGTATGATAAATTGTGTTCTAGGTGCTTATCTTCATACAATGAGTCTTTTAGTTGAGTTTACTGGGATATCTATGGACTTAAATGGTACAAATTCATCCCCTGCTCAATACACAGAAGGCAATTCCAATTCATTTATTCATTACGTGTTATTATAATCATGCAACTAATAATCAAAGATGATAAGATTCTTGCTACACATGAAAATCATCAAGATGTAACTCATTTGTATCCTAATACAGAGTGTATTCAATGGGACGAACCTATTGAAATGTTACCTCCAATGGAGGGACCAACCCCTGACCCTAGAACAGAACAACAGAAAAAAGACGCTTATTTAGATAAACGAAGAGTTGCGTACCCATCATGCGAGGACCAGCTAGGCATGTTGTACCATGATACACTTAATAAAACAACTATTTGGGTAGATGCAATAATGGCGATTAAAGAACAGTATCCCAAACCAGAATTACAGGTGGAATAATGATTGAAAAAATACGACCCTATGTAAATGCGATAGTTTTTAGTATACTAGTCTTATCTGGCGTATATGGCTATAATTATATTACTTCCCCCAGTACAGATGTGAAACCCACTGTTACCAACCCTGCCGAGATTATTTTACCTGATACTATTGAGATTGAGGTAGGTGAGTTAGGTGTTTTGGATGCAACAAAGAGTAAAGGTGTATCATTTGTTTGGAATTGTATACCTGATGGCCTTAACGTACAGGTTTATGCTGATGGTAGAAAATTAATGTTTTCATCGGCGAAGGTTGGTACATATACTTGTATTGTGAGTTCTGCATATGATGATTATATAGACCAGAAGTTAGTAATTGTTATTGTACATCCTACTGGATATGATCCTAATAATCCTGGCCCAGCACCACCTGGACCAGATGACGGTACATTAATGAGTAAGGTTCATATTTGGATGCAATCAGTGACATCCTTATCTAAGGTACTTGAAGCCCAAGCATTAGCTGAGGCATTTGATCGTGTAGCCGTGCAGATAGAAGCAGGTACAGTTACAACTGCTGATGGAGTCCAAGATGCCACCCGTAAGGCTACACAGGCTGCTTTAGGAGCATCCAGTCTTCAATGGCGAGGGTTCCTAGATAATTTACAAACTTATATAAAAACTGAAAAACGTCGAGGAGTCCTAGTCACAGTTGAGGATCATGTAAGAGTATGGCGAGAAATCGCTCAAGCTCTAAGGAGCTAGATATGGAACGACGGGATTTTATAAAGTCTAGTGCATTAGGTGCAGGGGCCTTAATGTTTGGACTCCCTGGCATAGGGAGCATTTCAGGGTTTGGATATAATGCTTCAAGTCAATATCAACGGGCTGCTCGTCGAGGGGAATCTATTAATGCTGGGTGGATAAATGATCCCCTTACCCGTGATAGATGGATGAAAAATCAGAAATATCCTTTCCTTAATGATTTAGACGCTGATATACGTGGTACTGGGGCTGGAAAAGTAGTCTTATTATATAAGTTCCTAGAATCAATTCTAGGGCGTCCGATAGCTCCTTACTCCCAGGCTATTGGTGACTGTGTTGGTATGGGGTTTGCCCGTGGAGTTGACATTTTAACAGCTATTCAAATTGGGATGCGAAATGCTCCACAACGATGGCAAGGTGAGGCTGCTACCGAGATTATTTATGCTGGTAGTAGAATAGAGGCGGGCAGTAAGTACGGGCATAATTTCCGAGGAGATGGTTCCCTAGGTGTTTTGGCAGCAGACTTTGTTAAAAATTGGGGTGTATTATTACGACAACCCTATTTAGGAAAGTATGATTTTACTACTTACAGCGGTGCAAAAGCTCGTAAGCTTGGTCGTAGTGGTGTACCAGATGCACTGGAGCCACTTTGTAAATTGCATCCAGTTGGTTATACTGCGATAGTTAATTCCTGGGAAGAATCACGAGATTGTATTGCTAATGGATTTCCTGTTGCATTGTGTAGCAATCAAGGTTTCCGTACTAAGAGTGGTCTGGATAAAGATGGGTTCTTAGCTCCTGGTGGTAATTGGCAGCACTGCATGGTTTTGATCGGGGTGGACGATAAGTATAGTCGCCCCGGCGGACTCATTTTGAATTCCTGGGGATCATTTGTCGATGGTCCAAGACGCCATGGACAACCTAATGGTTCATTCTGGGCAGACGCATCTGTAATTGACCGGATTGTTAAACAAGGTGATTCAATTGCCATCTCAAGCTATGCTGGTTATCCACGTAACAATTATTTTTTTGGTTAATGAAGATATGATTTGTAATACATGTGGAATTGACAAAAAAGCACCTAAGTTTTGTGCTAGTAAGTGGTGTAAAAGGGGACACGAAGCTCGTTGTCGCCAGTGTAGAATCACTCATAACACCATGCGTAGATATAAAATTTCAAAAGAGTTTTTAACATACTTGTACACACATGATTACTGTATGGTATGTGGAATAAAGTT
>SDBS01002164.1_pt1 | contig 19769 bp, 18 predicted proteins | sample 2277091 | NCBI WGS metagenome assembly SDBS01 (sample SAMN10404972, study PRJNA504765) | marine sediment metagenome | isolation source: marine sediment core GS10_PC15, 163 cmbsf | place: Arctic Ocean: Southern Knipovich Ridge | collected 2010 | reverse complement strand
CGATGGTGTAGTAGATTTGTTCATGGCGTAGTCCTCCGGTTTTCGCCTTCATCAGGCGGTTTTGTTGCTAACTCCCGGAAACTACGCCATTTCCAATTTTCCACAACTATCGGGACGGGACCTATAATGATCGGACTCTCGTCAATGACAAATGGATAACTTGGGATACCGACTACGAAAATCGTCTTTCAGACAATTACGAACTTATTTACTTGGCTGTTCACTCGACGGCCTTTTATCACACATTCGAACGAGTACCATACTCTTGGGGTGAAACGGGTTTTTCTGAAATAATCGATATCGATCCGTTGGCATATTTTTACATCCTTGCTGCGTGTTCCAATGCTCGATTTGTTGAACAGAATTATATGGCCGGATGGTATGTATTCTCTCAGGATTTTGGGTTGGCTGCGGTGGGTAGTGCCAAACTAGGCGGGATGTTTGCAGATAACAACTTCTTGAGACCATTCGCCATGGCCGAGCCAATTGGCAAAGCATTGCGTGATTGGTTTCACTCAAGACCTGATTGGCCGGGTTTTTATGGATTGACGGTCATTGGCGATCCCACGCTCACTCTCCGAGGAAAAGCGTATGAAACCATGCAATATGATAATGACGAATTTAAATATGTCTATAGGATACCAAGTCTTGATCCGTATTTTTTCGCCAATCAATATGGAGTACGTTTCACGGTTCCGGTGGATTGTACTCTTGATGAAGTACACTTCAAACTACGTCAATATGGTCATCCGGATGTAAGGATGTACTTTTGGCAGAGTGACGGAATATATCCCACTACTTTAATCGATTCACTTGATGTTTATGGTGGGGATATACCGGGGGGGCGCCAGTGGGGTCGGACTGAAGTTTCTGGTTTAGGATTGACTTTTCAGCAGGGAGAAGAATTTCATATTAGCATCGCTGTTTTCGATTTTCCGGCATACCATGACTACCTTGAGATCGAAGCCACCGAGGACCTGGCACTTTCGGGCGAACACCGGAGTACCGTCTTTGCTGACGGTCAATGGCAGACGCTGTACGAATTTTGGGGTGTTGGACATAATCTTGGAATTCGGGCGTGTTATAATCCAGCACCGGGTATTCACTTGGAAATCACTCCTATCGCCTTGTCCGACGGTGAAGTTAATCAACCGTATTATGAAGCGCTTCAAGTTGTAGGCGGTTCACCGCCCTATGATTGGGATATAGTAGCAGGAGAATTACCGGATGGATTCGGATTGAACTCAGCGACGGGAATCATATCCGGCACACCGAGTCTGACGAGTACTGGGATACACGTTTTTACTGTTCGGGTTACAGATTCCGACATTCCTCCAAATACTGACATTCAACATCTGCAATTATCGATACCCTACTGTGTCGACGCGGACAGTGACGGTTTTGGGGACCCGGAACACCCGGAGAATACCTGCCCCACCGACAATTGCCCGTCGGTCTATAATCCCGACCAGGAAGACTGCGATGGGGATGGCATCGGCGACAGTTGTGAGGTTATCCGGTCGTGGTATGTGCAGTCCGATGGTACCGGTGATGCTCCGACTATCCAGGCCGCGATCGACTCCTGTACGAATGGTGATACGGTGTTAGTTGCTGATGGTCTGTACACTGATGCTGGTAGCCGAAATCTCAATCTCTATGGCAAACACATTCTCCTGAAATCGGAAAACGGCCCGGAGTTTACTATAATCGATTGCCAGGGAAGCCTCAGCCAGCCAAACCGAGCGTTTACATTTGCTGAAGGCGAGGATACAACCAGTATCATCGATGGCTTCACTATTCGTGGTGGCTATGGCCCTAAGTTATACGAAATTAGCAGTGGCGGCGGAATGCTGGTGTATGGAGCCTCTCCCACGGTAAGAAATTGCGTCTTCACCAGCAACACAGCATACATGGGGGGGGCGGTTTGTGTTTTCGGTGGGTCCCCGCGATTTGAAAACTGCACATTTATTGATAATACGGCAACTATGGGCACAGCGGTTTTCGGAATACTCGATGCAAATATCACGCTTGATAACTGTCTTATCGCCTTTAATGGAGAAGGCCATCCGGTCGTAGGTATTGACTGTGACGTAGTGTTAAGCTGTTGTGATGTGTATGGAAACGCCGGCGGAGATTGGGTTGGCTCTACTATCGCCGGTCAAGCGTATGTAAACGGCAACTTTTCTAAAGGCCCTCTTTTCTGTGAAAACTCTGGCGATTACACAATTGATGCAGTCTCACCCTGTGCCCCGGATAACAACTACTGTCATGCCTTGATCGGGGCGTGTGGTGTGGCATGTAGCGATTGGCGGATCGTTTGTGATGCCTCGATCTTGTACGGTACGCAGATTTTAAGCGGTTCCGGTTCGGCTAAAACGGCGCCGGGACCTGGTGGCTGGGATATTGAAGTAGTGCCTGATTATTTTCAGATCCACCTGACTTTCTGCCAGCCAGTGGATATCAATATCGGGAATGCGGCGGACGTATATGTTGATTTTAATCAGGATAATGTTTTTGATGATCATGAATTATGCGAGGCGGCGGTGAGCCACGCCGACCGTGATCCTACCCGGGACATTACGATTAGGGTCACCCCCGATGAGGATTTGGATATCGAAAGCGCTCGGGTTGCGGTTTATTCTGTCGGGGAATACAAGCTGCTCGGTGAGGCGGGACAACTGATTGATTATCTAGATTTAAATCCCACCATCTCGGGTATTGGCAATCAGGAATCGTTGGCTGCCGGGGGTATGACACCGTTAGAGTTCGCCCTGGGACACAGCCATCCCAATCCCTTCAATTCCACCACGGTAATTCCCTATTCGATATCGGACGCCGGTTGGGTGAAGCTGGAAATCTACGATATCCTCGGCCGCCGGGTAAAGACGCTGGTCAACGAAATCCGGGAGGCGGGGCAATATGAAGCAATGTGGGACGGCACGAGCAGCCGTGATCATCCAGTACCATCGGGGATATATTTCTATCGCCTGACTTCGGGCCACTTCGCGCAGGCCAGAAAAATGGTATTGATGAAATGATCTTCATCAGTCGGCAATTGGCCTATGCCGGATCATGTTTTCAGCAATCTGGCAGCTTAACCCCTAGTGTTCGCCGTCAGCCAAAAGTGGACAGATTAGAAGTCTGAGTTAAGAGACACTTTTGCTATTTTATTTTTGGGCGAAAGGAGTCTCAAATGGCAGGTAAATCAGAGCGGAGTCCGGGAGCTGTCGTTCGTGAGATCCGGCGCCAGACGCGGCGGAAGCTTGCGGCTCTGGAGAAAATCCGCATTGTTTTGGAGGGGTTGAAGGGCGAGGCGAGTATCGCCGAGTTGTGCCGTCGGGAGGGGATCAGCCCCAATCTGTACTCCCGCTGGAACAAGGACTTTTTGTCAGCCGGTAAAAAGCGGTTGCAGGGTGATACGGTTCGGGAAGCGAACAGTCAGGAAGTCAGCGGGTTATGTCAGGAGAACGAGCAGTTGAAACAGGTTGTAGCCGAACTGATGCTGAAGCACCGGCTGTTGAAAAAAAAATATGACTGGGCTGAATTGAAGCGACGGCGGTATATGCGCTACAGTCAATCAGAGAAATTGGAGATTATCCGGACGGTGGAGGTATTATCGTTGGGTGTCAAACGGACGCTCCGGGAACTGGGCGTCAATCGCAGCACGTTTTACCAGTGGTATCGGCGGTATCAGGACGGGGAGTACGCGAAGTCCGGGGTGGTGATTGCGATATTGGGAATTCATCAGCGGAGTAATCATGATGAAATCGGATATAGGTACTGTCGGCATCAAACCTCGTGCTCGAAGTACTGCCTAAGTCTCTACTTTTTGAAGTGTCTACTTGACGGGGAAGCTAGCGTGATGACTCATTACCCAAAGGATCACGACCTAACCACGTCCAGTGAACCGACGGCCAAATACCTCGTCCGTATACTCAGGCTCCAGCGAACCATCAAATTCATCACCGACCTCCGCCGAACCGGTATAACTCGTATCCGGAGGCCATCCCAGGCGTTTTTAATTAACGTATTATCAGGACAGTGACGAATCGGCGAACCCAGATCAGAATCGCACAGATCATTGTCCGGCGTCTCACACCGCGCCACGACAATGTAGCCGTTGCCTGCCGATCAACAAATCCTCGGCAGTTGCTCGCCGGTCAGCATGTCGATTACACGGTCCACGCCCAGAGCGGAAGTCATGATCACTGTCCCGGAATCACCATCGGTCACCCGACCAATAACGTGTGGGACAAAGTCGGGCGACGCTGCTCGCATTATTTCGATCGTTTTATCCACCTGATCCCAGCGAACAAAGGCCACAAACCGCCCTTCACAGGCGACGTACAGCGGATCGAAACCGAGGATTTCACATGCACTGCTGACGGTTTTGTCGACGGGCACACTTTCTTCATCGATTACAAAATGTCGGTCTGCTGCCGCCAATTCCACTAACGCGGTGGCCAGGCCGCCACGGGTCAGATCACGCAGGCAATGGATTTCGATGCCGTTTTCGATCAGCCGGGCAACTGCATCAGCTAGGGAAGCACAGTCGCTTTCAATACCCCCCTCAAAGGCAAAACCCTCTCGCTCGGCCATGACCGCGATCCCATGCTTGCCGATATCTCCGTTGACGATGATGGCATCACCGGGTACGATCCCGGCTGGGCCGATGACGAGATCGTGATCGAAAATTCCAACGCCCGCGGTGTTGATAAATACCCCGTGACCTCTGCCTCTTTCGACGACCTTGGTGTCGCCGGTGACAATGCGCACTCCGGCCCTGTCAGCGGCAACACGCATCGATTCGGCAATCGCTCGAAGGTCCTTAATTGGGAAACCTTCTTCAAGGATAAAACCGGCACTCAAATAAACCGGACGAGCGCCACACATCGCCAGGTCATTGACCGTGCCATAAACCGCCAGCGAACCAATATCACCCCCTGGGAAAAACAAGGGATCGACGACATATGAATCGGTGGTGAACGCCAATTTCTGACCGGTCGTGTCGATGACCGCGCTGTCATGCCTGACTGCCGGTCCCGGACCGCCAAATGCATCAATAAAGATTTCATCGATCAACTGCTGCATCAGGAGGCCGCCGCCGTGGGCCAGGACGATGTATTCACGGTCAAAGACAGCTGCTGTCTCAGGATCTTGCACCATTACGGACCTCGTTCTCTTCGGTGGGGCTGGGTGACTTGAATCTCCACCAGCGGTGGTATGCCGCACAGGCGCCTTCGGATGAGACCATCGTTGCCCCGAGTGGATGTTCCGGGGTACACTCGCGCGCAAAATGCGGACATTGATGGGGTTTATGTTTCCCCTGGAGAATACCCCCACTGATGCATCCCATCTGTTCCTGACCGTCACTATTCGGCAGTTCGAATCTTTTTTCCGCGTCATACTCGGCATATGGTCCAGTTAAAGCCAGGCCGCTATCGGCGATCTCACCGATTCCGCGCCATTTTCGATCAACAACCTGAAAAACCTCGTTTATCGTCATCCGGGCGGATGTATTCCCCTCCCGTCGAACCACGCGAGAATACTGGTTCGAGACCTCCGCCCTCCCCTGCTCCAGTTGCCGGATCAACATGCAGATACCCTGCACAATATCAAGCGGTTCAAATCCAGTGACGACAATCGGTGTGTGATATGCTGTCGTGATTCGTTCATAATCCGCGTACCCGGTTACCGTACATACGTGACCGGCCGCAATAAAGCCATGCACCACGCTGGCCGGATCGGCAAGGATCACCTCCATCGCGGGCGGAATTAAAAAATGTGCAACAAGCACTGAGTAATTTGACAACCCCAGGTGTTTGGCCTGTTTGATGGCGAGCGCGGTGGCCGGCGCGGTTGTCTCAAAACCGATGGCAAAGAAAACCACTTGTCGCCTCGGATTTTCCCGAGCAATCCTTATTGAGTCCAATGGAGAATATACGGTGCGGATATCGCCTCCCTGTGCTTTTGTCGAAAGTAGATCGCCATTCGACCCGGGAACCCGCATAATATCGCCAAATGAGCAGAGGATCACATCATCGTGCCCAGCAATTGCTATCGCCTTGTCGATATACCCCGCCGGCGTGACACAAACCGGACATCCCGGACCGTGAAGGAGTGTTATCCTGGCGGGAAGCATCCGATCAATGCCGGTCCTGATGATCGTGTGGGTCTGCCCGCCGCAAACCTCCATAATCGTCCATGGCCGTCGCACGATACGATCGATCTCACGCAGAAACTGTCGTGTAGCATCAGCATCCCGGTATTCATCGACAAACTTCATCGAGAAGAACCTGCCTGCTCTTCGGCGGTAGTAATTTGTGCAAGATAATCAAAAACCACCTTCGCTTCTTTTTCATCCACGGTGGCTATCGCGACACCGGCGTGGACAACCAAATAATCACCGACGACGGCCTCGGGAACCAAGGCAAGGTTGATCTCCTTGATGACACTGCCGAACTGCACATTGCCGGTTCGCAGCAAAGGTTCGGCCAAGGTTACGCTTAACAGTCTGCCGGGAACAGCTAAACACATACCCTATATCTCCTTAAAAGACCTGCAGGCCACGGCCGCCAACTGCCCCAGCGCAATGCCGCCGTCGTTGGGCGGAACAACCCGGGGGATATGGGGCACATAGCCTGCCGACTTCAGTGTGTTGATTGCATGCTCGACTAGATATCTATTTTGGCAGCATCCCCCGGTGAGTATCACATCCGTCAAGCCCACCCTTTCTGCAATGGTGAGAATCATTTGCACCATGGTGTTATGGAATTTCGCGGCGATCATCCCCGGCGAAATTGAATCCCTTTTGTCCCGGAGAAGAGAAAGAATCATCGGCTCCCAATTCAACACTACTGGCAGGCCGGTATCATCCACCGCGTATTCATAGCCGTCATCCACCTGACATGCCTCGGCGGCGTATTGCACTGCGGCGGCCGCTTGCCCCTCATAACTGGATATTTGACCAAGCCCGGTGAGAGAGGCAATCACATCAAATAGTCGTCCCATGCTTGAAGTCGACGGGGCATTCACGGAATGTTGCAGCATTCTCTGCAGAATCTTCAACTCATTTTGATTAAACGCTCGAACTGTCGGGATATCATCGGCGGTAAAAGCAGCATCCCCAAGGATTTCATACAATACTCCCAATGCAGCCCGGCGCGGTTCGCGTATGGCCTCCTCATTCCCCGGCAAACGAAACCGCCGCAACGTCGCGACCCGAGAAAATCCATCGTTGTCCACCCGGAGAAACTCCCCACCCCAAATTGTACCATCCGTGCCATAGCCGGTGCCATCCCACGAAACACCAAGGACCGGCAATTCCAGGTCATGCTCGACCACACACGCCATGATATGGGCCAGGTGGTGCTGCACCCGGATCACCGGTCGGCCCATCCTACGGGCCAATCTCACGGAATGATAATCTGGATGGGAGTCACAGACAATTTTTTCGGGAGACAGGCCATACAGTTTGGCCAGCGATCCCGCAATCTCCTGAAAAACGTCACACGCACGCCTCGTCGACAAATCCCCGATATGTTGACTGATGGTCGCATTTTCCCCATTGGACAAAGCTACGGCGTTTTTCATGTCGGCCCCGGCGGCAAAACAAGTAGTCTGATTATTCTTTAGTCTGACCGTTACCGGCGAACAGCCCCGTGCACTGCGCAGTGTCATCCTGTTTCCGGCGACAAACTGGACAACCGAATCGTCCATCTGCCGTGCAATGGGCCGATTATGGACCAGGAAAAAATCGGCGATTTGCTTGAGGCGTTCCACCGCCTCATGTTCTTCGATGCATATCGGTTCTTCACACAGATTACCGCTGGTGGCGACAATGGGAAATTCCAGTTCGGTCATCATAAGATGGTGGAGCGGCGTATATGGTAACATAATCCCAAGGTAAGGACTGTCCGGCGCAACAAGGGGCGAAATCGCAGGTGTCTTCCCGGCCTCATCGCGTCTGCGCCTCATCAGTACAATTGGAGACTCTGGTGATTGGAGCAGTTCGCGCTCCGGATCAGCAATTTCACAAAATCGACTCGCTGATTTCAGATCAGCGCACATCAGCGCGAGTGGTTTCGCTACCCGTGCTTTGACCTTTCGCAGCCGCTTGATCGCATCATCGTTTCCGGCAGCAACAATCAGTTGGAAACCACCGAGGCCCTTTAGGGCCAGAATCCCACCCTTTATTACACATGCGCAGGCGTCTCGCAACGCCTGGTCGTGTTTGGCCCGCGCTATGCCGTGGCGGTCCCAAAGCTCAAGATGCGGTCCGCATTTGGGGCAAGCATTCGGCTGCGCGTGAAATCGACGATTGACGGGATTTTCGTATTCCTCTCGGCATTCATCACACATGATGAAGGCCTTCATGGTGGTATTTGCCCTGTCATACGGCAGAGCTTCGACGATGCTGAAGCGCGGTCCGCAATTAGTGCAGTTGGTGAACGGATACCGATAACGGCGGTCCGCGGGATCGCGGATTTCCCGGAGACACTCATCACAGGTGGCAAGATCGGGAGTGACCTGAACGGAGGCGCCGGCACTCGTTTCGTCACTCTCGACAATCGCAAAGGTGCGGCAGCCAACAGGATGGGATTCTTGTGCCAAACAAGTATCGATCCGAGCATGCGGTGGATGTTCGATTTTTAATCGGCCAATAAACTCAGTCAGCCTCTCGGGCCGGCCCTCCAATTCGATCTCCACACCCTGTCTTGAATTCCTGATCCGACCCGACAGGTGTAATTCCCCGGCCAGCCGATAAACGAATGGACGAAAGCCGACACCCTGGACCAGGCCGATAATACTAAGACGAACCCCCTCGGTTACATCAAGGCGTTTCGTAAGGTCGATAATGTTCTCCGGGCTGGTTTTCACTCGTCCGGCACCTCAACGCTAGCCAAAACAATCTCCTGGGCCCGTGGGTCAGACATATCCGTCAGCGCCTGTACTTCCAGTTTCGCCCCCTCGGCCACGGTGCCCACGACCGCCCGAACAAAATGTTCGCGAAAATGGGCGGGAGAAATATTACTCAATGCACCCAGCATAACCGTTACACCAACAACCTGGTTCGCATCATTCTGCCGGGCAATCGTTTCAATCTGACCGATGAGACCCTCTAGTAACGAGTGTTCATGCATCTGTGATTATACCTCGTCCATGGCATCCAATTTTCCCGACAGTTCTTGCACAATTTGCTGGACAACCTGCCGAGCCGCCTCTGCAACCTCAGGCGTAAGGCCCTCACCGGCGGTGAAATCTTTACCTTCAATGCCATATAAAGTCAAACTCCGCGGCAATTTGCCGAGAGTCCGACCCAGCGCGATGGCTTTGATGGCGCTGATTGAATGTGTTGAATGACCGTCAAACAACCCGGCGGGAATATCGTCGTTTAACGCATCGAAACGAAAGATCTGGCCGGCCACACCGCCGGAGACTACACAGTCGATGACGATCGCCTTACGGAAACCGCGCCAGATATCGATAAGGGAATAGCCGTCGCTGATACCTTCGATGACGGTGACGTTACCAAGCGCCAGGTTCCGGACCGCGCGGGCAACAGACAACCCGACCCCGTCATCTTTGCGCACGCTGTTGCCGATCCCGACAATCACGGCGGACGATGACCGGGTCATGGCCGTCCCTCCTCATCCCGTTCGATTTTGAACCGGAGAAAGTGACATGAGCATGAGATGCACGGATCGTAATTGCGGATCATTTGTTCGCACCGCCAAGTAAGTTGTTCCTCCGACAAGTCAAGGTTTTCGTTCACGAAACACGACAGGTCGTCCTCGATGACACGCTGATTCTGCGAGGTGGGCGGGATTATTCTGGCTTCAGTGATGTCGCCCGAATCATCGATTGTATAATGATGGTACAGCAGTCCCCGGGGGGCCTCGGTGCACCAGTGGCCGGTCGCCGCCTTCGGGACGACTTCGACACTCGGTTTGTCGGGCGGCTCATAGTTTTCAATAATGCGCATTGATTCAAGGCAGGCATACAGCGTCTCGATGCTGCGAATAACTATACTCTTGAACGGATTATTGCACACCGGCCTTAAGCCGACATCCTCGGCCGCCTCCCGCACCACGGCGGGAAACCGATCAAAATTCAAATTATAGCGGGCCATCGGACCCACGAGATAGATGCCGCCGTTTTTCAATCCGGCGTGAAGCGAGGTTGAATGTTTGACTTGTTCCTCGGCAAAATAATCGAGGAACTCATCGGCTCTGATGTCGAGACCCCCGCTGGAGATGATCCGGCCTTCGTTGATAGCATACTCATCGGGGTGAGATAAGGCGACAAACTCGTAATCTTTCTCATAATCGGGGAAGGGAAGGGTTGCGGACCATTTGATCGTCTCCAGAGATGCCTCAATTCCCCATTTTAATCTTTCTAACAACCCCGCAAAGTCTTTCCGCTCGGGCACCTTGTAGAAACCGCCCACTCGCGGATTGATTGGATGAATTTCTCTTCCTCCGACCAGATTGACAATGTCATTCCCCAATTTCTTCAACTGTAAACCCTGATTGACAATTTGGGGATGGTCTTTGGCCATTTGGATGGCGTCTTCGTAGCCGAGGAAATCGGGAGCGTGAAGCATGTAGATGTGTAAGACGTGCGATTCGATCCATTCACCACAATAAAGCAGTCGGCGTAATTCACGCAACGGTCCACCAACGGTAATTCCGCAGGCAGCTTCCATCGCATGGGAGGAACTCATCTGGTAGGCCACCGGACAGATACCACAGATCCGTGCGGTAATATCCGGCGCTTCGGTGAAATTACGGCCGCGCAGAAAGCCCTCGAAGAACCGGGGAGGTTCAAAAATGTTGAGTTTGGCCTCAACAACACGGTTATCCTTAATCTTGACCCGGAACCCACCTTCGCCTTCAACCCGCGCCAGGTAATCGACTTTGATCAACCTAGTTTTCATAAGCTTCGCTCACCTTTCGGAACGGTTCCGCGCCGGCGTTGAACCCGCGAAAGGCCCGGACAATGTCCCGGCTGTCCATCCGCGATTCGGCAAATGACGCCGCCAGAGAGGCCGGGTTGGGATTTTCCTTCGGGCCAAAACAGCCAAAACAACCCCGCTCGTAGGACGGGCAGAGAGCATCGCAACCGGCCTGCGTCACCGGTCCGAGGCAGGGGATGCCCCGGGCTACCATGACACAAACTACCCCGCGCCGCTTGCATTCGATACACACACTGTAGTGCGGGATGTTGGGTTTTCGCTGATTTAGCAACGCATTCAACACTTCGAGAAGCTGATATTTGTTGATCGGACAACCGCGCAGTTCGAAATCAACCGTCACATGATCGGCGATGGGCGTCGATTTCCCCAGACTATTAATGTACTCCGGATTCGGATAGACCACGGTAGCGAACTCGCCGACATCGGCGAAATTACGTAACGCCTGAATCCCGCCGGCGGTGGCACAGGACCCAATGGTGATCAGGAGTCTCGACATGCGCCGGACTTTGTGGATCCGCTCCGCGTCATGGGGAGTAGTGATCGAACCCTCCACCAGTGAAATATCATACGGTCCCGGCACAACCCGCCGCGAAGCTTCGGGAAAGTTCGCAATCTCCACTTCATCGGCCACCGCCAGAAGCTCATCCTCGCAGTTAAGCAAACTCAATTGACAGCCGTCACAGGATGCAAATTTCCAGACGGCCAGTTTCGGTCTTCGCTTACCCGCCATCTCACAGCTCCCGTTTCTGAAGAACGTCTTTTACGTTACGATAGCAATACACCGGGCCATCCTTACACACAAATGTCGGCCCAAGCTGACAATGCCCGCAAAGACCGATACCGCATTTCATGTTTCGCTCCATCGAAATAGAAATGTTACCTTCCTCCACGTGTTGTTCAATTAATTCCATCAGAGTGAACCGCATCATTATTTCCGGGCCGCAGACCAATGCCGCGCAGTTTGACGGCTCAAATTGAACACGATTTATCAACGTCGTAACGACGCCAATATTACCTTTCCAGCCGTCGGTCGCCCGATCGACGGTGACCAGCACCTCCAAATCGAAACGTGAACGCCATTTTGCCAAATCCTTGTGATAAAGGATTTCCTCGGGAGTACGGGCGCCATACAGCAGGATAACTTTGCCGTACTTTTCACGATGGGCCAGTAGATGATGTATCGCCGGACGCAAGGGCGCCAGGCCGATGCCGCCGGCGACAATCACGACATCGCGACCCGTTATGTCCTTGACCGGCCACCCAACTCCATAAGGGCCTCGGATGCCCAGTTGACCACCCGGTTTGGTATTGACGATGGCTCTTGTCACGGCCCCCACAGCTCTGATTGTATGTGTCAAACTCCTGTTTTTTGCCGGATCTCCGCTGATCGAGATCGGGACCTCTCCCACCCCATAGGCATAAAGCATATTGAATTGTCCCGGGTGGAATTGGAAGCCACCGTCTGCGGCAGGTGAAGCGAGTTCCAGCGAATATGTATCTGCCGTTTCTTTTACTCTACGCCGGACCAAAAACGGTCGGACGAGCATTGGGCCCCCACTCGCCGCTGCCGGCGACCCGTCAATCTTTTGTGCTGTTTCCATAAACATCCAATAGTTGTAATCTGGTTGCATCCAGGCGCTGTGCGATAAGCACGGAAAACCTTTTCATCAGTTCGTACCCGAGATCATGGTCCTCCTCGCATTTATCCCGCAGGCATTTGCCATCCAGGGCAATAGCCCTGGTCAATTCAACCGCCCGGGCATCGAAATGCCACTTGTAGGGTGGAATCATCCACGACCACCCGGTTACTTCTCCCGCGCCGCGCGATTGGATGGCGATCGGCCCCTTTTGCGGCACATATGTTTCGATAACCACCTTACCCTGCCGAATGAAATAGAACAAATCGGCATCGTCCCCTTCATGGAACACAAATTCACCGGCCTGGAAGACGACGTTGGACGCACAGCCGACGAGCAATGCGATCTGCTCTGCGTTCAAACCGGCGGTGAAGGGGTGGTTTTTCAGGATCTGTCCAAGGTCTTTCATCTTTTACACACCTTCCACTATCTGATTTCCGTTACCTCATTCCTTTTCCTGTATTGCACGTGCCTCTTCGGTGATATCTATGCCGGCGGGACACCACGTGATACAACGGCCGCAACCCACACAACCCGATGAATCGAACTGATCAGGCCAGTAGACAAACTTGTGCATCATCCACTGGCGATAACGTGACATGGTACTCGAACGAATGCAGCCGCCGTGGATGTAGGAAAAATCCGCGGTAAAGCAGGAATCCCATTTAGTCCGCCGTTCTGCCCGATGTCCCGTCAAATCAGTCGAGTCTTCCACCGTGACGCAGAAGCAGGTAGGGCAGACCATCGTACAGTTTCCACAGGAGAGGCAGCGGTCGCCGATCTGCTCCCAATGAGGATCATCGAATTTGCTCTGCAACAACTCTTTGATGCCTGCCGCATCCAGGGAGCGGCCCATCTTTGTCGCAGCCCGCTCAAGGAGTTTATTGCTCTTGGCAACCTCTGCGTCAGTGGCCGGCTTGACCGACAGTTCATTTAGTAATTCCATTCCCGCCCTGGAACCGATCTCGACTGTGAAATGATGATGTTTCCGCTCGAAGATTTCGGTAAGCGACAGATCAAAGCCGGAGGTGGCCCGCGGACCGGTATGCATCGCCGCACAAAAACACGTTCCCCCGGGATGCACACAATTGACTGCAATAATGAACAGGTTTTCTCTATGTCGTTGATAGGTAGTGTCGGCATAAGGCCCCTGGGAGAGGACGGCATCGTTGATCGTCAATGCCTGCAAATCGCACGGCCGAACACCGATAAAGGCGCGTTTTGTGTTTTCTTCCTCCGGCGGCGCGATCTCCAACCGACCGTCGTTTCGCCGGGCTTCCCAGAGCTTGCAGACCGGCGGATGGAGATATTTCTTCCAGGAATGAGGACCGACCAGACAACCGAAGAATGTCTTCTTGCTGCTTTTCGCAAGTCGGTATGTGCCGGCATCCAACCGATCAACCCAACCGACCGGTAGGTCGTTGACTTTTGTGATCGAGTCATAGATCACCGCCCCGGCCTTGATCGTCGGGCCAAGATTCGAATATCCTTTCCCGGCCAGCGAGTCCAGCAAATCCTGAAATCTGTCCGCCGTTAACACATAAACAGTGTTGACGTTTACAGCATTGTCGGTCATGGTGGATCCCCCACAATTTCTTTATTCAGGCGGAATCGTCATTGGAGTCGGTGCTCCCATTCCCAATATTGCAACATTTAAAATGCAATCTGAAACTGCGACCGCGTTATATAATCAATTCGAGTTTCTTCGACATACGACCGCTTGAGCCGTCCCACATCGTTTTGCAGTTTCAGATTGTGTCCAATCAAATAAAGATTAAAACCGAAACAAACTTCCTCTTCTCGAACGACGCGGTCAAAAGATGGTTCGACGGTCGCGGCGCGAGCGTCATCGATCACCGCATCGGCAAAATCCGCCACTGCATATCTGATCGATAATTCATAATGACCATTGATCCGGTAAGCGGTCTGAATAAGAGCTCCGGAAATCGCCAGCTTCAGGTCCGGGGAATTCCCGACATCGGTAAAGCCGGCGTACGCGATACCTGATGCAGAGACGCCGTTGTATTTGACGAGTATCTCCGGTGACAGGCGCAACGTATAATCTATTCCGGCAACAGGACCTAGGTCCCAGGCCGCGCTCAGGCCGACGCTGGTGCGTAGTCCCCCTCCGTTTTCATCACTGTCAGACCGGACCGCGATGCCATTGGCATTAAACGCGGCGTGGAGAAACAACTCCGGATGGTATTCCGCCTTGGCACTCGGGTTGGACAAATCCGAGGGGTTTGAAAGTTCCCGGTCAAACAACCTGGCGAGGCCGGTATTGTGCGAAGCACGCGCGTTAACTCCGGTGAAAGCGCCGACAACATACGCCCAGGGGGGCGGCTTTTCATATCCGTTATGCCAGGCCAGCCCCATCTGACGTTCCGCCCCAAAATACTTGGTCACGATCGCCCAGTCCACGAATGTTAGCTGCTGGAAAGATTGAATCCGGTATCTTGTAAAGGGAACTTTGTACTGTCCGAAACGAAATTGCAACTGCGGGCTGATCGCATAGTTTAAATAGTAATCCATCAATTCCAATGAGTGGGGGGCCGTACTTAGATGAAACCGGAAGGAGAGGGCCGGATCCAACACCGACCCGGTCAGTACCAAACGGATGCGTCGGGCCTCCATGAACAGCGACTCACTACGATGTTCGCCGGAGTCCGGTTCAGCGCTCTCAAAAAACAGGCGGAGTTGTGAGGCGAATTGAAACCGGATACGGCTCCGGCCATCCGTGCCGGACAACTCAAACGGTCCAATGGTACTGGATTCGGCCCGGTCTTCCCCGATCAACTGCCGTGCTGTATGTTTAGTTGTCGAACGGGGTGTTTCCCCGGACCAGGCAGTCGCCATACAACAGGAGATGCCCATCAGGAACGTAAGTTGCATGAACAAGAATCTCATGAGTTCCATCCAACGCTGTGCTAACCACGCGCTATACGTGAGCGAACCAGCGCCCGGGCCCCGATTATCGGACAATATCACCACCATTGAATTATTGCACCCTCAGCTGTCATCGCGGAGAAGCCAGACTATCGGCAATCTCCAGAATAATGTCGCGGCCCCGCAGAATACCGACTAACTCACCGTCACGCACCACCGGCAAATTGATCAGATCATATTTGACCAGCCGATGTACCGCTTCCATCAGTGGGGCTTTTTCATCCACGACAATTTGCTTACCAACTAATTCCCCAATTTTCCTATTCCCCAATACCTTGGATTGGGCCAGAAACATCCCGGTGAAAAAGCTCGCGTATGGGGAATCACCCAGGTACGGTGGAAGCAACAACCGCAACAAATCGTTGAAACGGACCATCCCGAGGAATTCGCTGTTCTTGCCGTAGACCAGGACCGAACGCACTTCCCCGGGCTGGAGCCCCTCGGGCACCGGTCGGTAAAACGAGTCACGGAGGATTTCAATGGTGGTGGTGATCGAGTCACTGACATTGAGTCGGGGGTAAACTGAGGGAGATACCATCAATTCGGAAATCGTGCGTTCCTTCAATGGTTTCCGATCGGCGCCCCGCTCGAGCAGTTCTCGAATGTGGGTACCCAGTTGGTCCATGTCGATTGGCTTTTGCAGAAAATCGACAATATCCAATTTGATACCGGCTACAGCGGCTTCATAATCACCGTGGCCGGTGAGAATGATCACCGGCATTGTGGTGTTCTGTTCCCGGATCTTCTGCAACGTTTCAATACCGCTCATGCCGGGCATTTTCAGGTCCAGCAGGACAATATCCGGGCAATCATCCTGAATGGCTTTCAGCGCCTCAGTTCCGTCTGCCGCCTGTCGCACCGTAAAACCACGCCGGCCCAGCGCCTCCGAGGTGGCACGGCGAAAGTCCTCTTCGTCATCCACCAGCAACAGTTTGAGTTTTGCGTAATTTTCATCCATTGGTTTCTCCAGTCGTCGCCTAGCTTATGCCGCTGGTAACCCCGCAAAACCAAGCAACGGCCAATAAAATATACTCATCAAGAGAAGAATCACAAAAGCGAAAACCAGACAGATGCCGCCGACCCGCAAGAAGTCCTTCGCCACCAGATAGCCGCTGGAATATACTATTGCATTCGGCGGTGTACCGATGACCAGCAAGTACGCAAAAGAAGATGCCGCGGCAGTCACCAGTCCCATGAATGGAACAAGAGTAGTGCCCGGATTTGCCACCGAAGCCATGTTCAGGGCGATGGGTCCGACTGCCGCCGCCGCCGGACCGTCCGCCATCAAATTAGTCATTGCTGCCGTCACAAATCCTCCCGCGCCCAGTAACACAACACCCGTTTTCAAACCGGCCGATGCCAGCGTTTCCACAATTGAGCGCGCCATCCAGTACGCAGCACCCGTCTGGTCGAGGACCCGGCCAAAAACGATGGCCCCGGCGTAGAGCCAGACCACGCCCCAGTCCACTTTTGCCTGATAATCACGCCAATTGACCACACCGGCCAGGAGAAATGCCACTGCCCCGGCCATCGCGATAACGCCAATGCCGAGTCGTATTCCGGTGAATTGAAAGATCAGGGTTTTTTCGGTAATCCAACCCACCAACATCACCAAGAAGATCACGATCGCGATGATCTGCTTTTTGTTCCATCCTCCCATCCGGCCGATATCGAGCTTCAGCGAATCCAGCGCGGGGCCCAGGTCATGGATTTTGGGCTTAAACCGCCAATTGATCGTCACCCACAAGATCGGTATCATCAGCAGAACAAAAGGCATCCCGTATAGGATCCATTGGCCATAACCGACGGTGATTCCGAACATGTCCTCCATATAGGTCATCATAATTACATTGCGTGCACCACCGGACGGGGACCCGAAACCTCCGATATTACAGGCCATGGCAATGGTAATCATCAGCATTTTGGCCAGTTCTTTATCCTCCGGATTAGTGGTGGTCAGACTGTTATGATAAAGAATAAGGCCAATGGGCAGAAAAATGGCCGCCAGCGCATGGTCTGAGATGAACGAAGCGGCCGGTGAGATGACCAGGATCATAATTGCGGTAATCCACCGCACGTTTGGCTTGGCGAGCGACCGAAAAATCATCAGGCAAATCCGCTTGTCCACCCCGGTCTTTACGAAGGCGGCGGCGAACATCAGGCTGCCCATAATAAACCAACAGGCGTCGGACCAGAACATCTGGGCAATCACACGCCGCCCCACAATCCCCGAAAACACCAAAATCAGGCCGATACAAAAGGCAACGCCGGGCAGCGGGATGGCCTCGGTCACGAAGCAGGTCACCACAAAAGCCACCATGGCGATACAAACCTTGATCTGCCGGGCCGCCCGGTCCACCTGTTGACGCTGGTCCGGGGTCAGCATAACATAGTTCAGTTTTTCCTGCCGTAGCTCACGCCCGCGGACCAATAACCCTTGCACCCGTTCTTCATCCATGTTCTCGATCAATGCACGGTATTTCTGAAAATGAGTATCGTGACCCTCGATACCCATTTTTTCCAGGTCTCCCTGTCCACGCTTCAGGAGCGTAACTTTTCGCGAGGCGCCCTGCATCATGCAACCCTCAAGTGCCTTCGCCGTCATCAACTCCCATTGTTCACAATCCTGGCTAGGTTTGCTGAATAATTCCTGGGTGTAGAAATCCAGGACATAGGTCTCGCCCATCTGATACTCAACTGCCACGTCGAGCATGCTCCGGGGAATCGGGAGTAACAGAATGATAACAAATAAAGCGACGGCAATCGTGAACCGCCGATAGTCAATGTACCGGTCATATGCCGAAGCTCGGGCTGGAGTCTTCTCCGTCATGTTCATGTATTCTCCGTTATATTCAGACCCCCATAATCGCGAACAGACCATTCAATGGTTGTTACCGGCCGGGTACCTAATCAGGATACCGTCTCCTGATCTTCTCGATGAGTCGCCGCTGGCGTTCCCGAATGGATTTCTGTTGCACTTCGTATAACCGACGAATTGTCTTCACAAGTTCTTCCACCTCCGGCGGCTTCTTCATATATTCGTTTGCACCATTGTTGATCGCCTCAATCGCGGTTTCTGCGGAAGGATGGCCGGTCAGGATAATGACCTCGATGCTCGGAAACGTGTTTTTAATCCGCCGGAGCACTTCGAGACCATCCATGCCGGGCATCTTCAAATCGAGCACGACCACATCCACCAGTGTATCTTTTAATAGTACCAGAGCTTCCTCGCCGCCTGCGGCAATACTGACGTCCAAATTCCGGCGTTGTAATACCCGTTGCATCGAGGAAAGGAATTCCACTTCATCATCGATGATCATCACGCGAACATATTCATGATAATCTGTACTCGGCTCTCCCCGATCGGATTGCTCCTGCTGTGACGACCGCTTAACTGCCTCGCGGATTTTTTCTGCCAATTCCTCCATTTCAATCGGCTTGGTCAAATAATCGGCGATGCCGTCCTTGGACGTGCGGAAAGCATCCTCCAGGGTGCTATGGCCGGTCAACAGAATCACCGGCAGGGAGGGCAGTGTGCGGCGAATCTGCCTGAATACCTCGATGCCGTCAATGTCCGGCATCTTGACATCGAGGACGACCACCTCATAACTGCGAAGTTCGATCATCTCCAACGCGGTGACGCCATTGGGCGCAACATCGACTGCAAAACCCCGCCGGCTGAGGGCCTGGGCGGATGAGACCAGGAATTCCTCTTCATCATCCACGATCAGGAGGTTGATTATTTTTGTTGGCTCACTCATCATCAGCCTCGCAATCAACTTTCCGTCTTGTTCTGCGGCGGCAAGGGCACGGAGACGTACATCGACGTCCCTTTTGCCGACTCGCTCTTCGCCCAAATTTTGCCGCCCCAGGACTGGACGATACCATAACAAACCGCAAGCCCCAAACCGGTTCCCTCGCCGACCGGTTTTGTCGTATAGAATGGCTCAAAGATGCGCTCCAATTCCTCTGGCGGCAACCCGGTTCCGTTGTCGACAACTTCCATCTGTACATTGTTTTTCTCGGCGTATGCCCTGACGGCGATATTGCCTCCCTTGGCCTACCCGACTCTGGCATTTATGTCTCGATTGTCTATCCCCTGTTCCCGTTCACTCGTACAGACAAATACCTGGTGAAGATACTGTTCGACATCCTAGCTAAGTTCGGTGTTTCGTACGTTGAACAGGCGCTTCAGGACCATAACGGAT
>SDBS01002163.1_pt1 | contig 19770 bp, 28 predicted proteins | sample 2277091 | NCBI WGS metagenome assembly SDBS01 (sample SAMN10404972, study PRJNA504765) | marine sediment metagenome | isolation source: marine sediment core GS10_PC15, 163 cmbsf | place: Arctic Ocean: Southern Knipovich Ridge | collected 2010 | reverse complement strand
TATTAATACCTTGACAGCACCTTTCGCCTGAAGAGCTCTCAGTTTGGTAGATCTAGTGTCTCGAAATATTCACCTGTTTCTGTCCTCACTTCTCTCTCTGTGGTTTCAAAAACATGATATCCCGTCCATGTTTCGTTTATCTTGCTTCGGAACGGGTTGAATTGTTTCTCGAGAACTACAGCGCCATTTTCCTGCTCTTCCTTTCTGTAAGGAATCGCAACGATTAATTCGAGGGCGCCTTCCCCACCTGGAAACGAATATACATCTCCTTCCTCAACGCGGACTGCGAAAGGAAGTCTGTTTTTAATCTTCCAGATCGCTCCATTCCACTCAAAGTGACCTGGTGGAGTAGTTTCCTCTTCCGAGATTTCGACACCATCTCGTATCTGATCCTCGATTTTGTCGATAAGAAGATGGTGGATCGATTGAATAACCGAAAGCCTCGACCATTTTCCTTCGAAAAAGAGGAAATTTTCACCAGCGGGGGATGGTTGGATAATATATCCTAGCGTTTCTCCATCTTCCCCATTTTTCGTATCGAAATCCAGCAATCTAAAAACTAATGGATATTGAAGCATTGCCGTCAGACCATTCTGGACAACCGCTTTCTCATTTATTGTCATTTTGGGCGGTATAGCATCCAGTGCCTTTTGCACTTTTTGATCGCGGCGGTGCCTTAACGAAAACAAAATCTCATTGACCACCATGAGCACTAAGAAAATAAGAAAAACGGCCGCAACAAGGACTCCAAGCTGGGTATAGATGGTTACCGGAAAACCTGCCCAGCCAAGCAAGCCATTGACTGTTGATACAAACCATTCTCCAATTACTCCGGCGATTGGTACAAACCATTCTCTAATTACTTCAACGATTTCCATAACAATTCCTCCTTTTTGGAATTATTGCTAGTGGTGCCAAATAATTGCTCTTCAGACGTTAATGAACAAAAAGGAACATTAAAGTTCCTGAAATAGGGCTAGGAGCATATATTCTACCCTATAACCTTTAAAAGTCAAAATTCTGGATTGAATCTATACACAACATACAATTTCTCTTTTGTGGATTTCGAAGCAATTTTTAACATACTCAGCCAGTGCTAATGTCCACTGCTTTGACGGGAGAAGGGAAATAGGCAATTACTTTGAACAAGAAATCAGCTACAGATAACAAAGATGCGCCCTTGTATGGCCATACGAACCCCAATCTTGACTTCGGGTTTTGTATGGTTCATATTAAAAGAATGGGGTACGCAGGGAAATTGAAAGAAAACAGGCTAGCCCTTAAACTCCGAAAAAAGGGTTTGTCATACAATGAAATTCAGAAAAAAGTTTCTGTGTCTAAAGATACTCTAAGTCGTTGGTGCAGAGATATAATTCTTACCCCAAATCAAATGGAGAGGCTCAAAAATAGAAAGCTAAATGGTGCTGAGAGAGGAAGAATTATTGGAGCCAAAAGACAACAACAAGAGCGTATCAAAAAGACAAAAGAGCTCTTGAATCAAGGCAAAAAGCAGGTTGGTTTGCTAAACAAAAGAGATAGATTTATAGCTGGAATAGGCCTCTATCTTGGCGATGGGCACAAAGGAGACCAGGGAGTTGGTTTTTCGAACTCAAATGCAAGAATCATTCAATTCATGATGAGCTGGTTCCGAGAATTTTGTAATGTTCCTGAGGAAAAATTCAGAGGACAGATTTGGATACACGATAATTTAAATGAGTCGCAGGCAAAAATATTTTGGTCAAAAACTACAGGAATTCCAATCGAACAATTCACTAAAAGCTATATCGCTAAAAACAAAACAAATAGTCGCAAAATAAGAAAGAAGTTACATGAACATGGTGTTTTTGCTATCAGAATTCATAAAAGCAATCTGCAAAGAAAGATTTTAGGCTGGATGGTTGGTATTTTAGGCAAGCCATTGATATAATAACACTGTTCCTTTATATTCCCCGGTAGCTCAGTGGTAGAGCGGAGAGCTGTAAATAAAATTGCAGCCCTTAATGGAAACGTTAAGGTGAAAATTGGGTTAATTGCGGGAAACCTAACTCCCCTATGGGACATGGCAATCCGCAGCCAAGATCCATTAGAAAACAACTATCTAATGGGTAAGGTTCAGAGACTAGGTGAATACACCCTCGAACGCCCGATACCTAAAGCAATGCTATGGTAATGAGATAGTCCATGCCCTATGGAAACATAGGGATTACATGTAACTCTAAGGTCGTAGGTTCGAATCCTACCCGGGGAGCCAAGCAGAACGAGAAGCGTAAAAAGCTATCTTGTCGAATGGTTTTATCCAATCAAATTGGGCTTTTTTGCCCTTTAGCTCCAAGTTCTGAAGTGTCATCTTCAAAAGAAGCCTTTTTTCCATCGGTTCAGAACTTTCAAACAATTCACTTGCCCTTGAAGCAAGTTTTAGTATGTATTCTGAGGTCAAATAGTACTCTTCGTCTGCAAATTGTAGTTTCGTTATCTTCTTGTTTATATCTTTCTGTTTTGCACGGTACTCATTTCGTTTTTTCTCATACAAACTCTCAGTAATACTACCGTCCAATTTATCCTCATACATCAACTCAATCCTGTTTTGATACTTTTGATGGTCGGACTGATATTGATTAAGGATGGTTTTACGAAACTCAGATTTGTCATCATGTGTATTTTTCAGTGCATTTATGATGTCCTCAAGAACTTCTTCGGGCAATTGAAGACTACTAAAAACCTCGGCAAACTGCCTTGTCAGCTCCTCTTCCCTGAGCCACTCAGCACCGTGTTTTCCGTTGTATTGAGTACAGTGATAATAATGGTATACCTGCCCACTCGTTTTAGTTTTCCTTTCAGGAGTAATCAAACAACCACACTCAGCACACTTAATTAACCCTCTATACAAAAATGGAAGCCCAGCGTATTTGAAACTCTTTTTATGGTGTCCAGCCTTAACCCCTTGAACTTTATCAAAAAGCCCCCGAGTTATTACACGGTCATAGTTGTGGGCGTACTCCTGCTCGTTATAAATCATTGTCCCGCAATAAAAGGGGTTGTTGAGAATGTGATCAACCTTGCTTTTGAAAAAACTCACACTAAACACTTTCTTAACCTCGTCCTTTATTAAATTCATTGAATAAGCACCTGTTGAATACCACTCATACATTTTTTCAACCACCTTTGCCTCAAACGGTTCAACAACAATCCATTTACTCTCGTCTTCCTTGTCAATGTTTCGGTAACCGTAAGTGGCTTTGCTTGGCCATACACCACTTCTCAATAATTGCTCTTGGGCACGCTTTACATTGTCGCTGATAGCGTCTGAGAAGTACTTAGCCAAGCCTAAACTAATGCCAAACTGAAATTTCTCAACTGCTGAGATTTTGCTGTTAATAACCTGCCCGTCCGAAGGGAAATGAAGCTCTACCTCATCTTTTAAAGCCTTTTCGTAAAGAGTGGCAACTCTTGTATCAAATACATTTCTTGATAACCTGTCCACTTTATCAAAACAGACAGCAACCACTTCTTCTTGTTCAATAATATAATCCAGAATTTTATCAAAATCTGCTCTTTTGTCTTTATATGCACTTTCATCAAAGCTAAATTGCTTGACAATCTTATACCCTTTCTTTCCGCAATAGCTCTTGAGACGAGCTATTTGGGCGGGCAAGGAATTACCTGCCTCTTTTTGTTCTTCTGTTGATACTCTAGCTATTATTATTGCTTTCATTCTACTTTTCCCTTTCTATTTATTTTTTCTTGTTTCTTATGTGGCTTGTCCCATTACAACTGCATACAAATATTCCAACCATTCTTCTTTTCCATATTTTTCTTTAACAAGTTCTGATATTACCAATCTTGTCTTGATGTAATTAACATTAGTTTCTTTATTACTGTAAATGTGGTCGGTAAAAAACTTTTTGAAGGAAGTAACTATATTTTCTAATTTGGCACCACTAGAGTTTGGTATTTTCTTTTTGAAAAATGCTTTAAGTACTCCTGTGGAAAGATTGCGTTCCCAGTCGTAAGCATTTTGAAGATACTTATTCAATAAATAATCTGAGGTTTGAGGAAAAACCGATAAAAGTAACTCAGATAATGCCTCATCAACATTAAAGTCTTTACCTTGTTTTTCATAAATCCCCTGCACCATTCCGGCTGATTTGGCATATCTAACCATCAAAGGATAATGTAACCTACGCCATTTAGATGACAATCTTCCGTACAAGACACCCACTAGAAATAATGAAACAAGTACAAAAAACATTATAAGTACAACCTTGAGAAAACCACTAGTTAATGCAATTCCAACAAGAAGCAACAGAAATGCAACAACTCCACCTTTAAGTGACGGGTTTCCTTCCAAAGGATTTATTTTAATTTCATTCATTTTTACCTTTCTATAAACTTATCCAAGTCAGACTTTTTAATGCGGTATTGCTTTCCTGCTTTGCAGGCTATCAATTTGTCCGATTGTATCCAACGATAGACAGTTAAATAAACAACCTTCAACATTTTTGCTACCTCTTTTATTGTGTAGTATTGTTCTTTCATTGTGATTCATTACTGAAATTTCCTAAAACACTCATCTTTTTGTTTTTGATTAAGGTCGATAATGATTTTAACTTCTTCACTAGAAATGTTTTTTGCGCCTTCATAGACCTTACTATATTTGTCAGCAACATCGTCTAAACAATTTTGTATCTGTAGCTGTCTTGTGGAGTTGATTTGTTCTTCCGATTTTGTTTTTTGTTCAAGAGCTTTATTTTTGTAGTTATTGTTCATATACCCGTAGCCTAGAATTGAGACACTAATTATTAAACTTATGATTATTGCCACTATATATTTTGTTTCAATTTTTTTCATAGTATTTTCTTACTGCTCATATTTATCATTATTTAACATTTCATCCTGATTTACAAGTAATCTAAGCGGTTCAAATTTGGTTATTTCATCTCTAAGTAAAGAAAAAATACCTACCGTATCGGCCTGTTTTAGATTCTTCATTTTTTTGTTCAGGCTATACCAGTAGTAGTCCCCGTATCTTTTGGTCATCTGTCTATATTCCCTAACACCTATTTCATCTAGTAATGCCCTAAAAGCGGTTAGTTCTAGTGCTTGAGTAGGCCTTATTTCAGGATTTGTTATCAAAAGGTTTTCAAAGAATTTTTTTGGGCTATCGTATTGATAAACCAGTAAAGGCGGGTAGGCTTCTTCAACTTCCTTGATATAGTAGAGCAAAACTGCCTTGGCTGTTTCTTGGTTAAAGATGTTAACAAAAGTTGGTTCTATTGCTCTTCCTGCCTTTTTGAGAATTTGGTTGATTTTTTGCCTTCGGTTAAGCCTTATTTCAACTCTTAACACTTCATACGGTTTCCGTTGCCTTAAAACATCAAATAGGTCAAGCTGAAGAGCGTTGTCGTTTTCTTCTGCTCGCTTCTCGCTCATCTTGGCTCTATTTAAGTCCCTTATTTTGTCATAAAAAACTATCTCAAAAGAGTTAGCCCGATACTTAAAACTGTGTCCCTCGTTCCTAAAGTCGGTTCTATTGGTGTCTAGTTTCTTATTGATATTTAGCTTGGTTAACTGACTAATGTAGGTATAAGGGGTTGTGTGGTCTGTTAACACGATATTCTTGGAATAATGGACTGATGAGACAGGAGCGTTTATCAAGTTATCTTTGTAGGCATAGACACCCATTTCTTTCAAAATGGCTCTGAGTTTTTGAATGGCAATTGGAAGATCCTCGTCTGTTAGTTCGTCAAAATTGTTGCCGTGAACCAGTTTGGGTATGGAAAACTCAACTTTAAGTGTGATTTCATAATTTCCTTCTCTGTTCACTCTTCTGGTCAAGGTAAGTCTTGGTTTATAAATCCCACTTCTAAGTTCATTCGGAGTAGGATTTTGTGTGCATTTCCTGAAGGCTCTACCGCCTCGCTGAAATTTGGCATCATAAATCTCACTTGCAGAGGGTGTAAATCTGTCTCGGTCAAGTATTGTAAACATATTTTGTTTAAGCATTAGGACTGTTGTATCTATCATTTTTGTTCATTACTTTTTCAAGCGCTACTAATACCTCCTTTTCTATTGCTTCTGCAAAACCTTTGTTTATTGGATGGAATATGTTGATATCTTTTATCCCGACCTTTTTGGTGGGGTATGTAAGCCTGTAGCCCCCCTGAGGTTTTGTGACTATGCCTATTGAGCCAAGATAGAGGTTTTTGTCCAGAACAAAGCTGGCAAAAGCAACAAGGCCGTTTTGTGGTTTTATGGGGATGATTTGGATTTCACTTAGTCGGTTTGTCATAGGTTTTTGTTACATTTTCTCTGCGGTCAATTTCCATAAGCACAGCAAAGAAATCTACCAACCTTTTCTTTTCTTCGGTCGTCAAAACTAACCCCACCGTCTGGGGTTTGATTTTCTCAAGCTGAATGACCTTGTCGTTTTCCATTAAGCAAAGTCTAGGCAACACTAGGAGATGTGTCGTCGTGGTGGGAAGGATTAGGTATCTTTAGGTATAAAAAGGAACAAAAAGGGATAATTAGTGAGGAATTACCAGTTTACCCCCACCTTTCACAAGTTTAATGAGAGGTTTTTTCATTTCTTCCAAGTTCTTATTTTTTATCGGGTTTCTGAACTCAATTGCAGTTTTGGAGACACTAAAAAACACCTTTTTGGTGTCACCTTCAAAACCCAGATTTTCAACTATCTTGTGTAATGATTTGGTCAGCTTTCCTCCTATGGCCTTCTCAATTTCTTCTATGGTTAATCTCTTGTTCGGATTTTTATATAAGAATGAAAAAACGAGGTCATTTTCGCTGTTAAAGTCTGGTTTACTGATTTGAGCATTGTTCATCAATACTTGTCTTTGTTTTGTATAGATAATCTGATACATTACTTCATTTTTATTTTGAGATTTCTTAGCTGTTGCTTGTTGGTCTAATAGATAGTTCCCATACCATTCTTGGAAGGCTTCTAAAATATCAAGTGCATAATAATCCTGTTCCTCTGACCACGGGTCAAGACCAGTTAGAAACTTGGCGTTTGCAGTGCTAATCATTTTAATAACTTTGTGTTCTTTATCCAACTGAAAGAGAATTGAGCTTATATCGTCTAAGTCTAATTCCTGGAGTCTGTTTTCGTGGGTTATTTTTAATTTGGTGTCATAGCCAGAAGAAGTCATTTTCTGAGCTTCTTTAATGGCCTTAACCACAATGTCAAATTTTTCTTCGTATGTCATTTCATTACATCTTTTACTTCCGTTTATCGTATTTTATCAGTTCCGTGTTAAAATTCCGAAACAAGACATGTTTGCTTAGATGGAAATAGCTAAAGAAATAAAAAGATTTTTCCTTCAAGGCCGTCTTAGAGATAAGATAATGCCTTACGGTTCGTTTCCGAAATATCTTCAAGAGCTTCAACACAGAGTGATACTTGAACACTCAGATTTAGACAATGATATGCTAGTTCGCATTTTGTCTCAAATTAGGTTTGAAGCGGGAAATACACTGTCAAACGAGGCTTGGGGCAAAATTAATCTTCTGATACAACAGTCATTAGAAGCAATCTCTTATATGTCTAAGGTCTCAATCATTCGGTCTTATGGAGATGTCCCTGAGGACTTAGAGCGAGCCCTAATTAAGGTAAATACTTATAGAAATGAATTTGCACATCCGAGGGTAAGTTTTCTTTTAGAGAAGTATGGTGCCAAGACGAAAGAAGGCAAAATTGAATTAAGGAATTTAACTAGAGCTATGAAAAGAGCAAATGATTTGTTTATAAAACATACAGAAAGTTCTGAGGCTTGTAAGTATTATGTCATTAAGCAAATTGAAACGATGGAGCATAAAAAAAAGAAAAATAAGTCCTAACATCGTCCATCAGGTAAAGCTAGTGTGATTGAAATTATTTCCATCTTGAAATTTTAGGCTTGCGTAAAATAATTTAACCTCATCTAGGCTGTAATCAAATTCAATCTTCCAGTTGCGGAACAAGTCCTTTAGGGGATACTCAAGAGTTTCGTGTCACTATAAAGATATTCAAAACATATCATAATTAGTCACTTCTTGCTAAAATAACCACAAGATGCCCTTCTATAAAAAATTGCTAATTTCGTTGGTTTTTATCGTATTAATTATTATTGCTTTTCAACTTGGAATTAACACGGGAAGAAAAAATACCGAAATTGTCATTGACAAGTCAGTGTGTGAAGACCTACTTGAAGACGATAAAGGACAAGATATTCCAGAGTGCGATTTTAATGGCTGTCCTGAATATAAAGCAATAGATACTGATGGTGACAATCTGTATGAAAGTGTTGTTTACAAAAGAATTGCAATGACAAAGGGTGCTGGAGAGGTGCGGATTATTGATGAAGGTAAGGTTGTTTTTAGGGCTAGCGGCGCCCAGTTTAGCTATGAAGAAAACAAAGATATTCCTGGTATTACAGTTAACTATGTAAAAGAATTTGATGACACGGGGTTGAATCCTAAAACCTGGGAAACTAAAAAATGGATATATCTTGATGGAGAGTATGTCTTGGCTAACGATTATGAAGGTTTTTGCGAAGAACATTTGGATTTAGATTCAGACGATGAAACAATCACTCTCTTAGAGGGGGATCCAAAATACCCTGACTATTCTTTTGAACTAGAAGCAAGCAAGTTCCAAACAATTATTAATAAGGCAGTTGACTCAGAGACGAACTTTGCGGGGCACTATACCGTCGCTACTTGGGGGTGTGGAACTGACTGTTTTGGCTATGCAGTTGTAGATTTATTGTCTGGAAAAGTTGTTACTTTTAATCCAGCAAACGAAAATTACAACATAAGCGGTCTGGATATTAGTGGAAGGTATATGATATTAAATCCTGTGATGTCGGGACAAGATAAAAAGTATTACAAGCTAAGCGAATACAGAAATTATTCAGACGAAATTGTAAGCATTTTCAATTTGGTTTGTACTGAAAAATCGACAAAGGATATGTACGGAACTCCTGAATAGTTTTAATTTACCAAGGTAAAGAAATTGATTAAATTTGAGAGAAGAGATGAAAATAATTAAGTTCCGATAATTTTATTAAGCTCTCTTCCATTTCCCGTCTACGACTTTTCTTGTGTTGTCGGATTCTTCAGGATGAATGTAACGCTCTCTTAAAACACCTTCGATGATGTTTAGACACAAAGATAGGTCATCAACATTATGCTTCTTTATTTCGTGCGTTGCGAGATTTCCCATATCTTTTATCAACAACAACAACTTCGCACCGGATGCTGTAATAATTTCTTTTAATTTCATTTTTTCTATCTTTTTCTCAATCCCCCGGATTGTTATTTTTTGTTGAATGGCAATAGCCTCAATAGTTGTCCTAGCTCCAATAGCGGCAAGAATCACCATCCCACTATTAAGTGCTTTTATAGTTTCTTCGTAAACAGATTTCACATCTGCTGGAACATAGCCTAGCCCAGTGATAGATTCTCTATTGCTTTTATAAGGTGATGGATAAACGCTGAGTTGCAATTCAGGATCTCCTGTCTGGGGGTCAATATCTTCACTAAAATAATAATGGGTAAGAAGACAAATATTTTCGCATCCTAGACATTGCAAGGTGAAAAATGTTGTGTTTTCCCACATTTCTGATTCTTCATCTTCCTCTACAGTGTTCGTTTTATTAAGTATTGAGTGCCATGTCTCTTGCTGACACTTTTTACACACAACTTTTGAGTCATACTTTTTACCAACATCACCGCTGCTCATAGATGTCCCAATTTTACTATAAATATGTTCAAAACATATCGTAGTTAATCATTTTTTGGTATACTCGAATTAATTAAAATGAATATGAAGCAATTATCAATAATTGCTGGTATTCTGCTCATCTTGGCTATTCCCCCACTCTGGCCTTATGGGTACTATATTTTACTTCGCTGGACTATTACGGGATCTGCACTGATTCTTGCATATAGTTTCTACGAATCAAAGGTGGTTCACTGGGCTCTAGTGTTTGGTGGTATCGCATTTCTCTTCAATCCAATCTTTCCAATCTACCTTGATAAACAAACTTGGGTAATTATTGACCTAATAGTTTCAATCACATTTTTTGTTTCTAGTGGAGTAATCAGAAAAACCAATCCAAAAAGAAAGGGGGTGGAATAAATGAAGAAAATCATAGGGGCAGTTATAACCTTAGTAATCGGAGGAACTATATACACATTCAGTCAAGCTGATGTAGTCAAGAATTTTTCAAAAGATACAGGGTTGACACAACAAGAAGCTGAACAGTATGTGAGCAAAATTAAAGATGAAGATTTGGTACCGTTTGGTGAAATAGGCTCAGACTTTATTTCCGAAGGACAAGATATGGTTGAGGCAGCAAACGATATAGACTGTGTTAATTACGAATACGAATGGGAGTCGTATACTCTGAATTGCGAGGGGGGTAAATCCCAACTTAAAAGGTTTGGTAATAGCGAGATAGTTTTAGGAAAAGCATATAAGGTATTAGACACCGAAGAAGCTACAGAGGACGACATTTCCCTAGTAATTAGGAATATTGACAGATTAAACAACGACCTTTCATTAGATGTTGTTACCTGGATGCTTGACCCACCAACTATAGATGAAATAAAGAAAACAAACTCATACAACAAGGCGCTGCTTCAAGCTGCACTAGATAGTAATTAGTTAATCCTTGTTCTTACCTTGATAATATGTGGCTGTGAGTAGCGTGTTTTAATATTGAAGTAAAGACAATAGTTCTTTTGATTATCTGAGCATAAGCTCAGGGTAATTAATAAAATTTAATAGATTATCAGTTCGATAATCGTCCCATTTTTGCCGGACCCATTAGAACAGAGCTTGCGTTATAATAAGGCGAGATATGCTTGGTACAGTACCCCAAATACTCATAGTAGTGGTTCTGTACTTTTTTCTAATGCTTTTAAGTGTAAACCTGCTAGGCCTTTTTGTAAGAGGTTTGTTTCCACAAAAAGAACTAGAGAGAGTAAAGAGAGAAGCCCCACAACTTATAACAGAAAGTGACAAAGAATATATACACAAACAAAAGCGAACTACCATTATCGCTTTAATAATTAACATTATCTATTTTTATTTACTGTTTCGTATTTGGAATGTTGGTGTTGTGATAGCGGTGTTAATAATTATGACGGGAAGACTTCCAGATTTATTGTGGGACATAAAGCACGGTAAAAAGACAGACCCTAAATTGATGAAGAAAAATGCCATGTATTATGTAAGTGCTTTTTTACCTTGGTTAGCACTTCCCGTATTATATTTTTCTCTTTATCGCTGAAAATATGACTGAATTACAACCCCATGAGTAAATACCCTGAAATAAAAGAGCAGAAATACCACGAAATGAGCTTTGATGAAATTGATAAAATTCGTCAATCAATAAAGGCTAAGAAGTTGGCAATTTTAATAAACGAGAGTGAACTACTACTTTATCTTAATTCTATGAGTGAACAACATAATTTTCAACTTAGATTGGTATTTAATATAGCGATACTTTTTATTGTTTGTTCAATCGTGTTTATTTTTATTAACTGGAAAATATCACCCTTTTTATTTATAGCTGGAATGTTTCTTCAAGGAACACATAGAAAGCTTGCAAGACTTTATATCTATCGTGAGTGCAAGGAAAATAGAGTATTTCTTAAATTTGCACTTGGTGTAGGCCTTGTGAAGCTGCAGAAATAGTATTACTGTTGTGGTCTTTAATTACGAAAGGAAAAATAAATAATTTATTAAGAAAAATGCAAAATGAACATATTAGTAAGATGAAAGATATTAGGAAAAGAAAGTATTTTATAGCAATCTTCCTTTTTTTGATAATTACGATAACATTTTATCTTTCAAGTCGTTTAAATAAGGTCACAGATATTGATAGTGATGAACCAATTCAAACGCATGTTATTGTGTATACACCTCAGATTTCTGAGTATCCCAAGAAAGATGGAGAATGTTGGACAACTTCAACAGCTCTTCAAGGAAGACTGGGTACTCTGAGGTGTTCTGTTGGAAGTTCAATTATAGACCCATGTTTTAAGCTAGGTAGCAAGATAATATGTGATACAAACCCAATTGAAGAAGGGGATGAATTTGAACTTATTTACGATGAATCGGAACTTTATTTCAAAGACGAAGTGTCAGAAGTAGGTAGTTACCAAGATAAAAATAAGAGATTTTCGTGGATATATTTATTAACAGATGGGTCATATTGCAACCTAATACAAGGGACGGCTGGCTCGCTTGAAACAGGAGAAATGTATTACTATGTTTGTGGAAATAACAAAGTCATAATTGGCGATGTTGATAAAAATGAAGAATTATGGAAAGCCGATGTTGGTTATTTAATGGAAGGTGAATATAGCAAGCTAGATAAAAGAGAATTTCAAACAGTAATTAAAGCTTGGGAGTAGTCTTTTAAGGGCTCTGGATGCTCTTTATAGTAGGTTCCCACATAATCAAGCAGTGCGTAAGTTTGTCTTAATCTAACCATGCTTAAAATCAGGACGAGTGGTTCAACTTGACTTAATAATTGGAATGGTGTTTGATTAATTTAATAGATATATATATGTTTAAAGACCTACTTAATTTCTCTTATAAAAGAAGTGCCAAAGAGGCAATTGGATTTTATATAGAATATTTGGTTATTGTGATGTTGGGAGCAATGATTGTCGTCGCAATTTTAGGGCTAGCTACGGGTAATGAAAATAACTTCGAATTTGGTTTCAGAATTGGAAATATTCTTGCAATAATTACTACTCTTTCACTTTCTTTCTTAATTCTTAAAAGCAGGAATCTGTTGGGTAACTTTTTCTATATCATTTTACTTTTATTGTCAGGTTTGTTGGCTTATTTTGGCGGCGGTATTTTAGGATTAATCCCTGTTTCTTTTCTTTCAACAAGACAGAGGGTTAGTAAATAATAATCCTCGACTTTCTGCGAGCAAATTCTAAAATCATCCTATCCATCCCTCTGACATCATCAACTATCTTCGTTTACCTGATGACTTTATAAGCTGTTAAGCGAAAGCGTAATCTAAGGGCTTGTAATTGTCTTTAAGGATTTCCCACACTTCTTTATTAAACTCTTCTTCTGGTGTTGTCATTTCATTACATCTTTAATTCTAGTTATCGTATTTTATCAACTTCTTGCAAAATAATCTCGTTATGCCAAACTACAAGCAGCTTGGTGAGAATCAGGCCATTGAAGCACTCAACAAGTCGTGGCTGAAATAGGTGGTCAAACGGGAACTAAAATGACAGCTTTAACAAAAGAAATAAAAGAAACCCTTTTGGGCGAATCAGAGACAAACAGAGTTGAATTTAAGGACGCAAGATCAGGATTGCCTGGAAATCTCTGGAGACCTATTACTGCTTTCTCCAACACTCCTGGTGGAGGGCTAATAGTTCTTGGGGTAAAGGAAGTGGCTGGTCAAAAGCGTAAATTTACTCCTGTGGGAGGGTTGGACATTCAAACATTGCAAGAGAAGACAGTGTCTTTAATGGAAAATGTCATTCAACACAACGCACCTTATAAGTTGAGGAAGGTAAAAGTAAGTACTTACAATTTGTTGGTGTTGGTTGTAGCAGAAACTTCTATAGAGAACAAGCCGTGTTACAACAAGAGCCTCGGCATGCAAAAGGGAGCTTGCGTAAGGGTTGGAAATGTAAATAGGTTGATCACAGAAGAAGAATTAAGATCGTTTTTGAGATATTCTCCTGCATACAATTTCGACAAGAAACCAATCGAAACAGTTGATATTAAAAGTTTGTCCGAAACGAAAATTAAAAACTTTTTAGACAAAAGTGCAAAAAGGAGAAAAAGAGAATACCCTAAGGACCAACCATTAGAAAAGACAATGCAAAATTTGGGCTTGGTTACCAGTATGGCTGAAGATGTTTACCCAACTCTTGCAGGTTATATTATTTTTGCTAGTGGTGTACCACAAGACATTGAACCCTTGTCTCGTTATGTAGTTAGGTGTGTGAGCTATACTGGAAAATCTTCTGCATCAAAAATATTGGATAAAGCTGATATTGTTGGCCCCTTAGACCAACAAATTGAGGAGTCTCTAGTGTTCGTCTTAAAAAATATCCGGACAAAAGCAAAAATTGTACGCAGTAAGAGGGAGGAATATCCTGAGTATCCAGAACTTGCCCTTAGGGAAGTTATCGTTAATGCACTAGTTCATAGAGATTATTCCAATACGGGTACATATGTTCAAATAGCTATTTTCAGAAACAGGATTGAAATTTCAAACCCAGGAACCCTTCCACCAGGTATAACCGTCGAAAATTTGAAGGAATCACAGTTTAGTCGAAACGCAGTTATTGCAAGAGTAATGAGGGACATGGATTATATGGAAGAGTATGGGCGTGGTATAGACTTAATATATTCACAAATGAATAAATGGGGATTGGTTGAGCCCTTGTTTAAAAATGTAGCAAACACCTTTAGGGTCACCCTGTTGGGCGATGATTATTTAGAGTTAAATGAAAGACAGTTGAAATTCTGGCATGTATTACAAGACAAAAATCAATTAACTGCAACGATTGCCCACAAGTATTTCCCCCGAGTATCAAGAGGTACCATAAACATAGATTTAAGAGGTATGGTGAAGATGGGACTAATAAGAATGCGAGGCTCATCTAGTAATTCTTATTACGAGCCTGAATATTAACATTCAAAATTAGAAGAGATTACAAGAGAGTGGTTTTCAGGCATAAAAAACAGTCACTATCCAGTTTTTGTAATTAGAAGAGATTGTAAAAGAGTAATATTGCTCAGTTGTTAATAATTACGGTACTCATGTTGCCTAGACTGGCTAAGCAAAGAAGAAAAGACTATTAAATCTTGTTGGGTGTAATCAAACTCAATCTCACGGTTGCAGAACATGTCCTTTAGGGGGAGCAGATATTATAGGTTGACTTATGGGTTCAATTTTGATATTATTTCCTCACTTAAGTTAAGCAATTTCAGGCTAAACGCAGTCTGTTTTTTTGTTTAAGTAACTATTCGCACTTGAAAAAGGAGGGATCGATGAGAACCATGGTTCGCGTTGGATCAATTGTCTTGGGGTTAATTTTGGCAGCCTATGGAAATTTACCAACCGCTCTTCTAGGAGCAGTTCTTTTTCTGGGCGGGCTATTTGCCCCACATGGAAGAGGACAGGAGGAGGTCTAGTTCAATGGGAAGTGAAAAAAGAGTAGAGTACGGGCACACTTGGGAGTGGCGAGAGCCAAATGGCGACATGAGAGGTCATTGGGAGTCTACTGAGGGGAATTTGGTTATGATATTCCCTCCAAATGCCCAAATTGATTATTGGTCAATCCTCGAAGATCACGAGGTAACTCACAAATTCAGTGGCGACGATGCCGAAGAAAGGGCGTTCTCTGTGGCCGAGGCTTTTACTCGCCAATCCCTCTCTTAATCCCGTTTCAGGTGCAAGAAACGCCCTCTGTTTTAAAAGATTTTGGCTCAGGCCATTTTTTTGAAGACGGAGGGTTTTACCTTTTCTTTGGTGTAAAAAGTTCTAACTTCGTCCATCAGGTGGAGCAAGAAGCTTTTGGGTTATGTCCAATATTGAAGTATTTCGCCAACTATCTCTTTTAGATCTTCTTTTTCAACCACATCTTCATTTAATTTCCACCGGATTCCATAATCTCCATCCTTACCCATAGGAATTAGTAAAGGCTGACCGTCGACCTTCAATCTAGAAACAGCAGAGATTGTTCCACCCACAGACTGATTTGCTGTACTAAGAGATTCATCCATCTGGGAATGAAGAACCTCTTGCATTTCATAAGTTGTTGCCAAAGATGAAGGTGAGTTGGCTACTACATTAATGGCTAGGAGTTGTCCCTTAGTTGCTCTCCTGAGTTTGTTTTCGACATCTAAAGCTCTCATTTGTTAGTTTAACAATAGTACTTTTCAAGTACCTTGTCAAGTACCACCTGTACGATTGGAGCCGCCTGTACTGGCAGTTCTTTGACTTCCAGGGGCTCTTGTGAGACAATATTCTCTGAAATGAAAAATTTATTGATATCCCAAGCAAAACCAAACCCTTCTGGCAAAGATCGCCTTGGTTTTTTTGTCCCCTCTTCCCAGTTGGCAAGTGAGTGGGTTGATTTTAAGAATACCGGTGACGAAGGTTATCCCCTAGATAATATTAAACTCCACCATATTGCTTATACCACTCAGTATCCTAACGGCGTTTGGGAAGAGGTTATGGGTTTTACCGAAACCTTGGGTGTTGGTGAAGTTGTGCGCGTCCATTCGGGCGGCAAGATCTCTCCGGACCTTCTTGACCCGGAGGACTTTATTGGTGCGGATTATCACCTATTCACTGGTAATAACTACGTCTGGAATAACGACAAGAACGATTCTCCCCGGTTGGTTTTAAAGCAAAACGGCCAAACATACGAGATAGACAAAGCATCATATTCTGCCCCAGCGCCGGAAGGAAAGATATTAAGAAGGATGGGAGAGCTGCTGATATGACAGATGAAGATAAAAAACACTAAGTTTGTTTATAGAAAAGGCAGAGGAGCTGAAAGGCTGTGATCTTCTTCAATCAAGCCATAAGCTAAGTTTTTCTATAAATGTTTCAGGGAACCAGAGTGTAGCAAAAACTTCTTTACCCCGAGAAGAGCAATTGAGGTCGTTCCTACTTGTTTTTAGGAATTTTTATTCTCCTCGTGAGAGAATACAGTTTCCTAAGATCTGTAGAATTTTGATTGATAATCTTGAGGACGAGGATGTGAAGAAAAAGGTTGGCGATGTACAAGTAGTTTATGATCAAACTCTGGCGAGGTCCCCTCTTTTGTTGGTTGAGAATGATACCCCTATTGCCCCTGGTGAAGTGTTACGCAGGTGGCTTTATGGATATTACCACCATACGGATGAGGAAAAGAGGAAAAGAGTAGAAGCGTGGGGCTTTGCTGCTGGTTTAACAAAAATGCAGTTTGTATCGACCATCGTTGATCTGGCTAAATGTGTTATATGGTTAAGCTATAAGGTTAGTGATTTTGTTACCGGAAAAATAAAATGAAAAAACTACCAGACAAAAAAATACAGTCGTTGATAGAGGTTGCTTATGAACTGAGAGACCGCGAGTTCAAATCAGCCTTCTCTTGGGTAGACCCCAAATCATCTTGGCTAAGAGAGAAGGTCGCGCGTGCTGTTCTGGGAATGACAAATATAAAATATGGAGGAAATATAATTTTAGGCATAAAGGAGGATACAAATGGTGAAAATAAAAAAATGGTTCTTGAAAGATTGACGGAGGATCAATTGGAAAGTTTTGGTGATTATGATGCGATTAAAGGATTTATCGACGGGTTTTCCTATTTGGACACAAACTTTGATATGGGTTGGGGCAAATATGAGAAAAAAAGGTACGTGGTACTTACGGTAGCTGAGTTTTATAAGATTCCGATGATTTGCAAAAAGGATGGTCAACATAAAGGCGTTCTAAGGAAAGATGATATTTATGTACGTTCAAGAAAAGGGCCCTACAGTACAATAAGAACCACAGAGTTGGAATTGAGAGAGATAATTAAGATGGCAGCTGACAAGGAGAGGGTCGAATTAAGAGGGCGGGGGTATGTTAAAACTGGCAAATTAACTACAGAACAGTTTTATAAGCAACAAATTAAAGATTTGGAGTAAATATGGAAAACAAAGATTTTTCAACAACCTTAAATAAACTAAAGACTCGGGGTTACTGGAAGATTAACTTTTATCCTAAGAGTCCCAACCCAAAAGTTATTGGGAAGGTTTTGGATGCCAAAGAGATTGTAAAAAACTCCGCGATTGAGTTGAGGGGATGGGATTATCCTCATTTCCCAACACAGACAAGGAAGCACCAAGATATTTATGTAGCTGGAGATAAGATTGAGGCTTGGATTGACTGGGAAAACTACAAAGAAGTTTGGAGAATATACCAATCAGGCCAATTTATTCACTTGTTCGGTTTGCGTGAAGACTGGTATGAGAAAAATAGCTGGATTCCAAAGAATGATCCTTGCAAAAAGAATAAGCCGGGTTCGGTTGTGTCGGTTCTTGGTGTAGTTTATTCAATTACTGAGATATTTGCTTTCCTGAGAAATCTAGCCGAGGCGGGTATATATGAGGATGGAGCAGTGGTTGAAATAAGCCTGCAAAATACCAAGGACCGTAGTTTGATTGTGATGGATCCGATGCGTGCGCCTTTGTTTGGTGACTATAAATGCAGAATTGGTGAAATAGAATTGACTAAAAAAACCTTCGAAAAAGCTGAAGTTATAGATGATTATCTCAATTTGGCTTTAGATACAATGGTTGATTTATTTCAACAGTTTAACTGGAGTAATATCCCTCTTGCTGTAATTGAAGAAGATCAAAAGAAACTTATTGAGCGTCGTATATGAAAACATGTTATATCTGCAGATCACCAAAAGATCTTACCAAAGATCATATCCCTCCAAAAAATCTTTTTCCTTCCCCTAAACCAACCAATTTGGCAACCGTATTATGTTGCAAAAAATGCAACGAAGAATATACTCTTATTGACGAGTCCTTCAGGGTTTTTGTGTCATCGACACTTAACCGATCTAAGGCCGGGCAGTGGGTTTGGGACAATAAGGTAATGGGTTCTTCCTTCAGGAGAAGTCCAAAATTGAAGACAGCAACCAGAAACAGTCTTGTGCCGATTAAAGCCCTTATCAATGGTCAAATATCACCAGCAACTGGTATGACTTATCCTATTAAAAAAGCTAAAAAATATCTTGTTAGGCTTACTAAGGGCTTTACTCACTACTTTAATCCAGAAATTGATTACTCTAAAGCCAAGTTCGGGGTGGCAAACATCATTCCTAATCAACGAATTGTTGACATGTTATACCAGAAATTCTTTTATATTCAAAAGGGAGATGGGGTTTTTAGAATGTGGCGGATGTTTGCAAAGGGGCAAGAACCCATGAGCGTTTGGGTATATGTTTTTTATGATGACCTTATGTTTATGGTAGAAATGACTAAATAAGGAGGATAATTACATAAAAAGAGAGATTAAAGAACTGCTATCTTGATTTTCGTTCAATACCGTGGGTGGTTTAATGTGAAGAATTAGTTCGAAAATCGTCCCATCCTGCGAGCTTTTGATCTCAAGAAATGTTAGTTTGTCCTTCTTTGAATCGTCCAATACCCTTTTCATTCCTACTCATAGTAGCCCTCAGTAATACACGATAAATGGTCAAGGGCGATTTATTAAAATCATTACAAAAAGTGTTAAGATAGACTTATGGACAAAGCTGAAAAACAACAAATACCCTTTAAGCAAGAATTAATAAATTATCTGATGTGGTTATTTATTATAGATGGAGTATTCGTGTATTTTGGTAGTCAAATGGAAGAAGGCAGTATAAGTTCGGTAGGGCAAATCATTTGGTTCATTTCGAGTTTGTTCCTCTTTATGTTTTTGTTTGCTTTTACCAAGGTGTTGAAACGTAAATATAAGAACACGATTTTATCCTTTATTGTCTCTCTTGTCTTTATTTTTGTGGTTAATTTTATTTTACTCGCTATCTTTTAATACAGAATTAAAACAAACAGATAAATAATAATGCGAAACCCTAAAACTATTGCAATCATTGGTATCACATCCTACATATTGAGTGTTATAGCGTCCGCTGAGGATCTTCAAGGAAATTTCATTGCTCCAAGCATTCTAGTTGCATTATCTGGAATAGTAACAGGTGGGTTTATCATTATTGCGGCGTTTT
>SDBS01002162.1_pt1 | contig 19774 bp, 17 predicted proteins | sample 2277091 | NCBI WGS metagenome assembly SDBS01 (sample SAMN10404972, study PRJNA504765) | marine sediment metagenome | isolation source: marine sediment core GS10_PC15, 163 cmbsf | place: Arctic Ocean: Southern Knipovich Ridge | collected 2010 | reverse complement strand
CCGATATACTAAAAGCCCTTGGTCAGCTCGGCGAGAAAATCAGTGACAACCTTATGTACTTTTTTGTACTCCCGCTGATAGTTGGGCTTTATTGTCACTTTCGAAAACTACGAAGAGTTTTGCTTACTGAGAGGTTCTTTATATTTGCTATGATAGTTCTGTATGTGGTAATGATGGTGCTGCTGCATATTAATCATAGATATATAAGTAGAAGGCATTGTATGCCTATGGTTGTGTTTACCGCTTTTTACATTCCGGTTGGCCTGCAGGTCATTGCCCGTTGGCTAAGTAAGAGGACTTCTAAGAACGGTTTGGCCGTAACGAAAAACAGACAACGCTGGTTTTTTATACTTGTGGCAGTTGGCTTTAGTATTTGTACGGCTAAATTCGGCAGGATAACACCGCTGCGGTGGGAAAAGCAAGGCTATATTGAAACGGCGAAATGGCTGAAAGAAAATACCAGCGAAAAAGATCTGATCGCAATGGCAGATTCGCGGATTGGCTTTTACGCACAAAGGTCAAGCAGGAGAATGGATGGAGAGAAAATCCCCGGAAATATCACATACGTAGTAAAATTCTTAGATGGCAAGCAGGCAGAAGACAGTATAACCTTTAACAGAGAAGTGCAAAAAAGGTATTCGGTATGGGTGAGTAAGAAGAAAATGAAAAAAAGAATTGTTATTTACGAGGTGCTTTGATTTTACCAGCCTTTTGTTGAAAATACCACTGGAATTGTTTGTAGCAGGATGTATATATTCAGCAAAAACGATCTTCTTTGAATATATAGAAAATCATATTTAATCTTGTGCTTAGGATGCAGGTCATAAAAACTTCTTACCTGGGCAAGACCAGTAAGCCCTGGCTTAACTGCAAGTCTTAGTCCCTGCAATGCCTTGTGCAGTTTAACAAAATGCGGTCGTTCCGGCCGGGGTCCTACGAGAGACATCTGGCCGCACAGTACATTGAATAACTGTGGCAATTCATCGAACCGGGTAGTTCGCAGAATTTTACCTATTTTGGTAATACGAGAGTCATCTCGTTTGGCCAATACTGGGCCGACCGTCTTTTCTGCGTCTTTTACCATTGTCCTGAATTTATACAATGTAAATGTTTTGCCATTTTTACCGACCCTTTCCTGCTTATAGATTACCGTACCCCTGGATGTAAGCTTGATTAAAATAGAAATAATCAACATCGGCACCGTAGTTAAAACCAGCAATATCAATGAGGTTGATATATCCAGAATCGTAATAAAAAACTCGTCACGATCGGATTGTCTGCCGACAAAAGTATTGAGCAACTCAATTGAAGAGTTTCCGTTTATTCTTTCAGGCAGAAGCTCCAGATAAACTGAAGGACTGAATAGAATGTCAGCTTTCAACTTTTGCTCCAGATAGAGCAGTAGGTTCAGGTCTTTTGCATTAGTGATTTTTTCACTCACAATTATTTCGTCAACATTCGTATATTCCAGCAGTTCGCGAATCTGATCAATTCGTTTTCTTTCGACATTTGCCTTCTTGCCAACAATATCATCTACTTCCCCTTCGCCGAGTATTATCACCTGCTTCTTTATCTTCTTTTTCGCTTTCAGGATGAACTGATTGACCTTGAAAATCAAAAGCAGATTTATAAAGAAGGAAAGTGTAAAAACACTTGTCGGAAAAGCCCCCCATTTAGCTCTAAAGACGTAAACGAAAGAGACGCAAAACAGGGTCCCCAAAAACAGGCCGCAAAAAACTCTTTTGAACAGTTCCCACGAGGATTTGAACCGTTTCTTGTAGACTTTGAAGAAAGATAGAGCAGATATATAAATTAAAGTCAGAAATACAAAGCTGTTTTTGTAAGGAGGGATAGTCATCTTAGGGATATCTATCCCATATCTGACAAGAAATGTGGTAATAAAACCGACATTTATTAAGATTGCATTGGCTATGATTAAAATTATTCGCATGTGAATAAGCCTTTTTGATTACTATCTTTTTAGTACTCTTTTTTGTGCGATGTTTGACTTGGCGGGTAAACCGAGTATGTCGATATGACGTGGTGCTTGTGGTCTTGCCTGCTCTAACATTTTACGGAAGACTCTAATATTGTAGAACGCGTCATTTTCATAGTCACCATAGCAATATCTGTGATTATACAGATCATCAATAATGTCTATTACAGTGCGTTGTGGTTGATATCCCAGAAACGTCTTTGCCTTGTCTATACTGACTTTATAGTTGCGATAATCTTCAATGTTCTTGATCTCCACATCAACCTTATGGCCAGAAAGCTTTTCTACTTCGTACTTCACCATATCACCTACCTGTCCAACTGTGTAATTGTCTGAGGCAATATTGTAGACACCACTCATGGAGTAGTCTGCCTGTATTGCCGTTAAATAGGCGGTTATGGCATCTCGGATATCAAGAATAGGTCGCCAAATGGAGGGATTGTTTATGGTTACTTTTCGTTTGGTCATAGCAAACTTGAACATAGTGTTAACTATCAGATCCATCCTCATTCTGGGACTATGTCCACAAACCGTTCCCTTTCGAAGAGCAATCACTGAAAAATCCTTGTCTTGTAGTTGCAAAACACCTTTTTCCCCCTGGAGCTTCGATATCCCATAAGGATATCCACAGGTTGTAGGACGGTTCTCATCATACAACTCGTTGACCGTATAGCCGTATACAGAACAAGAGGAAGCATAAATGAACCGTTTGACGGCTGCCTTCTTAGCTACAAATGCAAGATAAGAAGGCAACGCCCCGTTGAATATAAAGTTCTGCGAAGGGCTGTATTCCGCCATAGGGTCATTTGACAGACCAGCTAAAAAAATAATCTGGTCGTATCTTCCGAGATCATCCACATCACACTGAAATAGATCTCCGTTTTCAAAATGAACCTCTTCAGGCAGATTATTGCCGAACCACATTAAATCGACTACATCTACTTCGTAACCGTGTTCAAGTAAAACAGGCACCAATGCCGATCCTACATAACCAGAACCTCCCGCAACTAAAAGTCTCATCTCTGATATCTCCTTAATCAATCTATCGTATCAATCGCTCATACTTGCTGCATTCAAGTGACGTGTCTACCGGAGCATTGAAGCTGACCTCACGAATCGACAACTCACCGATTTGCTTACCGGCGTCTAAGCTCCTGGCATATTCCAAGACCGTCCTGCGTTTCCCGCCCACATGGATTGTTCCAACAAGATCGGCATCAATCAGCCTGCTGATCTTACGGGCTATAACTGACACACTCTGTCGGCTTGTCCATTGATCTACAAAGGCCTTTTCATATGGAAAAACATCAGGGCCAAAGGTAGTTCTTACGATTAGATGTTTATCGTACAACCTGACGGCACATTCCCCCCCCAGCTTAGACCACGCATACTTATTCACCGGATAGACGGGGTCGTCTTCTTTATAATTGCCCTTGTCCCCTTTGAAAACGTAATCCGTTGAAATATAGATAATTCTGCAATCATACTCGATGCAGAGCCTAACAACGTTACAGGTTCCCATAATATTCACATCGACAGCTCTTACGGGATTCTTATCAATCGACGGCGGAGACGTAAAAGCAGCAGCATGTATTATCAGTTCGCATGAACTGTTTTCTACGTACCGCTTCATTTGGGTGTAGTCGCTGACATTGAACTCGTTGGATGCCGGATACTGAATATCCGGTTCGATTTTCTTAAACTCTAAACCCAGCAAGCCAGTGCCGCCCGTAAAGAAGATTTTGGATCTGTCAATCATGGTTACTGCCTCCCATCCGTAACACCTTATAGTTTGCCATAGATAAAATTCTCTGAGCGTTCATCCGACTCCCACTCGGAAATACTAAAACCATTCCTGTCCTTATCAGTTATCAAGTCTGTGGATGGCGCAATCTGATCAAACATTTTCTTCAACTCAGAACCACATAGAGACCAATCTATATCGGGTGCCAAGGGAGAAATGCCTGCTTCACATCCAGGACTATATTGACCGGAACAGAAATACTCAATCATAGTGTCCTCAACAAAGAAATTACCATGCGCAAATCCCGGTGGCACCCAAATCCACTCGCTAAAATCCTTATCGCAAGTGGTTGGCATATCGTAGCAGATAATTTTGCCGAATGTCGGTGAGCCTTTTCGAATATCAAGAACCATGTCAATCATTCTGCCTGACAATGTCCGAACAAGCTTGCCCATGTACGGATTCCACTGAAAATGAAGTCCCCTAACAGTTCTCTTTTTCGAAAAACTCTCATTGGCCTGCACGAATTCAATTCCCCGTATAAAATCCATAGCAGCATGCTCTTTGAAGTCGCTTTTTCGATATTGTTCTGTAAAGTATCCTCTATGATCACAGAACCGTGCAAAGCGTATTACTCTAACTTCCTCAATCCCTAAGGTCATAACTTCAAGAATCTTCATTTACAGTCTCCAAATTGAACAGGTTGACTCGTAGCTCGAGGTTTTCTGGAACCAACAATTTTTTCTTTTCTCAAAAAGTTAATAGCAAGATTTGTGATTGCCTTAAGCCATATACCACCATATACAAGCCAATTTATAAATAAACTGTGATTCTTGGAAAAATGTTTCTTATAAAATATAGACATCGATCGGTGAAATTCCCAGATGTTTTTATACGGCAGCATTCTGCTTCCTCCCATACCTCCGTAATGGATGATTCGAGCATCAGGCACATAGTATATCTTCCACCCCGCCTTTTTAATGCGATAGCACCAGTCCAGATCATCACCATACATAATGTAATCTTCATCCATAATACCAACGTGGTTTATCACCTCCCGTCTTACCATTAGGCAAGCCCCTGAAAGAGAATCGACCTCATTTATTTGGTTAGGATCGAGATAAGTCATCAAATAATGGCCAAAAAATTTGCTTTTGGGAAAGACTTTATGCAAACCTAAAAAATATGAAACTGCCGAAGAAATTGTAGGGAACCCTCGTTTACACTGATGCTGAACAGTTCCATCACCATTCAAAAGCATAGCACCACAAGCTCCCGCATCAGGATGACAATCCATAAAACTTATTAGTTCCTCCAGCGCACCTGGTAACACTACTGTATCATTGTTTAGGGAAAGTACATATTTTCCTATACTCACCATGATGCCTTTATTATTGGCTTTAATAAAACCTTCATTACGTTCATTTTCAAGTAATTTTACATTGGCAAACTTCTCCTTTATCGTATTCCGACTTCCGTCATCCGAGTTATTGTCCACGACAATACCTTCAAAAGCCAACTTCTTCGTTGAGAGATTGGAATAAACGGATCTAAGGCAGTTTTCCAAATACTCTTTGCCGTTGTAATTAACGATAACAATGGATAGCTCAGGTTGCACCGCACTACCGCCAACTTAGATATCTATTAAAGTCGTACCATAGTAAGTAAGGCTGCTTGACATAAAGGCTAATCCTGCTTTTACCTCTATGTAAGAGCCGTTTAAAGCTCTTGTTATATACGTGGAATTTCCTTTTCATATCCTCGGCCAAGGCAATAAACTCTTCTTCACCGATGGTCTCTACCTGCCGGCGAGAGCTAGCCTTGTAGTAGTGATTCGGCAAGGTGGTATAAAAACCTTTCAGCGACATGTTAGGTGTGACCAATTCCTTTTCCAGGCCTTCGTCAAACATCGGCGTTCCAGGAAAAGGCTCATACACCGAAATGGAAGCAAAATCAGGCTGGATTTCGTACATTAAATTTAAGGTTTGATATATTTCTTCAGCCGTCTCACCAGGCACACCCATCATGAAATATCCCGTCCAATGGATTCCCACTTTTCTAAATATCTTAGCTGCGTTTCTTATTTGGTCATGAGTTATGCCTTTATTCATCCTTTTCAAGATGCGCTCGCTTCCGGATTCAACTCCAACCTTGATACTATTGCAGCCAGCCTTTTTCATCTTTGCCAAAAGGCTCTCGCTTACCAAATCAACCCTTGTGTTGCATTCCCAGTTAATATTAAGTTTGTCGGCAAGCAGCTTGTCGCAAAGTTGTTCCACTCTTTTTTTATTTACGGTGAAAGAATCGTCCTTAAAACTAAACAATGTCGTGCCATATTTTTCCTTCACCAATTTGATTTCATCTACAATATGGTCTGTGGGCTTATAAGTTACTGTTCTGGTATGAGTCGCACAATATGAGCATGCATACGGACAGCCCCTGCTCGACATGATCAGCCCCATATCCTCAGAAGTGTATCGATCCTCGTTTATCAGGAGCGATCTGTCTGGAAATGGACACAGCTTCAGGTCGTTCGCTGTTTGCCGAATAGGGTTATGTACAATTGCATTATTGTCTCTGAATGATAGGCCTGGTATTGACGAAACAGAGTCCCGGCCCGAGGGGATCTGCCTTACCAGTTCAAGCATTGCGATTTCCCCTTCTCCTTTCACTACATAGTCCACACTGGGTGCTATTCTCAGTATTTCATCGGCTTTCTCTGTTGCGTGTGGACCACCCATAACAACTTTGCAGGCCGGGACTACCTCTTTGCATATTTTAGCCACATGAAAGGCAGATGCGGCAAATGTTGTCCAGATCGACACGCCGACTATATCAGGATTAATAGTTGCTATGGTTTCACGAAGCTCTTTCCATACAGGGTGCGATGCATTCTTGAAAGAGTCTAAATACTTGGGGTAATATTCAGGCAAAAGGGAATAGTCCATGTGCTTGGGTGCATAATTGCAGTCTGTATCATAAACGGAAACATCATAACCTGCCTTGCTAAGATACGTAGCGACTGTCACAACGCCTATCGGAAAATAACGGTTATAAAAACCAAAAATCCTGTAAAACGGGGGGTCGATTAAAAGGATTTTCATCTTCTTGTGAGCTCTGCTATTTTTTCCTTTGCCAAGTTCCAGAACATTCTTGGTACATCTTTGAGAAAAGGATGACGATAAGCATTTTTGAAAAAGGTCCAGTGTCGAAGCACCTGGAACTTCCTATATATTTTATATAATTCTTCTCGAGTCAGGGTTTGAGAAAGAATTACAGCTTTTTTATAATATTTTGCAAAATGGACAGAATCTAAAACTGTCCAGTCATCAAATTCTTCACTAATCAACCCTCTTTCCAATGCTTCGGACCATATTGGTGTACCAGGCAATGGCGTCATAACATATACATTGAAGTTCCGAACCGGTATAGATTTTATAAAGTTATATGTCGTCATTATTTCTTCTTCAGTTTCGGTTGGTGAACCGATAACAAAGGCAGCATTCGGGGTTATGCCATTTTCCGCCAGCATATAAACGGCTGAAAGATTATCTTGTACCGTCACACTGTTACCTTTTAAATATTTCAGGACGCGAGGGTGACCGGATTCCAGTCCCAGAGCTACGGAGACAACACCTAAGTTTTTTAATTGTTTTACTATAGTGCTGTCAATAAGGTTTGCTCTTGCAGAGCAGGAAAAACGGACTTTCCCAAGAATACTTTCCTTAGCAAGAATTTCTGTAAGGTCTCTTATTCTTTGTTTGTCTAAGATAAAAAGATCATCATAGATGCTGATTAGTTTTGCGCCATAATTGTAATAAAGTTCTTTTATCTCATTTGCCACGTACTGAGCAGATGCAAGCCTTACTTTTGGCCAAAACCTACTTGAGGCGCAAAATACACAACGATATGGACAACCTCGCGAAGTAAACATGGAATGATGTGTGCCTTTGAGGTCAAGCAGATCCCTAGCAGGTATAGGGTATTCATCCAGATTATTAATTAACGGACGAGCTTCTGTGAATACCAATTTGTCATTGCACTTATAAATAATGCCTTTTATTAATGAAAGACTGTCAGCATCAAGACGTCCTGCAGAATCATACAATTGAACAACCTCGGTGAATGTTCCTTCGCCCTCAAACAATATCCCAACATCCATATCCTTCGTAAAAGAATCAGGCAGCAATGAAATGTGGATGCCGCCAACAATAACAGGAAGCTTTCTTTTTTTACAAAGTGACGCATACTTTTGGGCAATTACATAATTAGGGGAGAAACAACTTATACCTACAAGAGCAGGCTTAAAAGAATCAATGGTCTCGCTTATATTTCTATTTATAATTTTAAATTCATGTAAATTTCTGCCGAGGCTTTTTCTAATATAGCTAACCAAGTAACCGAGTCCTAATTGTGGGTATCGGGTTTGAACTTCAACATGAGGATTAATTGCGCTGATAAGGAGTATTTTCATTAGTGACAAATGCCTTTATATTAAATCCATATTAAACACTTACAATAATTGAAGTGTGTGAGATTTGGCTATTTGAGATTGGGTGCGTTTTTAAGCAAATTAAGATAAGTCCGTATTTTCGGCTACAATCTTTCCTGCAAGATTTCGACAATTCTTTCCGAGGCCTTACCATTACCATAAGGATTTTCTATTTTTGTCATCTTGTTATATTTGGTTTTATTCATTAATAGCTCTTTACATTCATTAAATATACTCTCTTCTTTATTACCAACGAGCTTTGCGGCACCAACCTTTATTCCTTCAGGGCGTTCTGTGGTATTTCGCATTACTAAAACAGGTTTGCTGAGGGTTATCGCTTCTTCCTGAATCCCGCCGGAGTCGGTTAAAATAAGAGATGATTTCTTCATCAGGTAGACAAATGGTAGATATTCTACAGGCTTGATTAGGTATACATTAGGTAATTTATTTTGATTCAATATATTCTGCACAGGTTTCTGTACATTAGGGTTTAAGTGGACTGGATATACAAAATCATATTTAGGGAACGCTTGTGCCAGTTTCTTTATCGCATTACAGATATCTTTGAATCCCTCGCCAAAACTTTCTCTTCTATGACCCGTAATTAAAATTATCTTCTCACTGTTTCTAAGAAACTCGAAATTCCTTTCAAATCTTCGATTTATTTCAGACGATTTAATAATATCCAGAGCAAGATACAGTGCGTCTATTATTGTATTGCCTGTGGTGAATATTCTTTCCTTAGGAATTCCTTCTCTAAGCAAATTGTCCTCAGCATCTTTTGTTGGTGCAAAATTAAAATCTGCAATCACAGTTGTCATATTCCTGTTTGCCTCTTCAGGGAAAGGAGAGTATTTATTATATGTTCTTAATCCCGCTTCAATATGGCCTATTGGTACTCTTAAGTAAAACGCAGCCAGAGAAGCGACAAACGTGGTAGTGGTATCACCCTGAACAAGAACAATATCCGGCTGGCTTTTATCAATAACAGTTTTCAGCTTAGACAACACACTCGTTGTGACGTCAAAAAGATTTTGATTAGCCTGCATTATATCCAAGTCATAATCAGGTTTTATCTTGAAGATGTCCAAAACTTGGTCCAACATTTGTCTATGCTGAGCGGTTATACAGACTTCCCTTGTAAAAGAGGTGCAAGACTCCAGATGTCTGATAACAGGTACCATTTTTATTGCCTCTGGACGTGTTCCAAAGATTATTAGTGCCCTATGCATAATCACCTCTTGTCTTTTATGGCCAAATAGTATTGATTTCCGTCTTTTCAAAGGAAATTCCATAGTTTGAGTTCTGCATGTTCAAAATAATTTGCTCTACCCATTTAGTCTATTTTGTTTCTTCCAGGAGCAAGTAGTCCAGGCCGAACATATATGCCTTTACCGCCTGCTCATTTGCATCAACGATTTCGACTCGAAAAACATGCTCACCTGCGTCGAGATTGTGCACTCCTAGTTCCAATTCACCGGTAGGTACCACACCCTTGTTAAACAGATCAATGGGCTTACCTAACTTATTCCCATCCAAATAAAGCTGTACGATCCCATAGTCTACTGCCTTGGTAAGCTGAACCAAAAGTCTATATCTACTCGCCTTCTCTACCGGCAAGGCTAAGTCAAGCGTATCTTTACACTGGCCGTCTATCCACCACAACTGACTTTCATCACTCCATTGAGCTCCAAGATGTTGCCACCGTGTACCGCCTCCGGACCTATCTATAATTTTCAGGTCCTCACCTTCCAAAGCGCCTTCTACTTTGAAAATATCCGGTTTAACCCAGTATCCTTTTCGTTCTTTCACCGATACCTTTTCATAAGGATCGCTCTGTCCCGCCTCCTGATACCAGTAAGCAACGCATGCATAAAGTGTCGGTTTGCTATTCGGAAAATATTTCTCAATCGTTGCTTCAAAAGAGTTCTGGAACGGCACATTATCTGTAATGTGCCAACGATTCACTGATATATGCCCTCGATTGTTCATACTAATCGTCTGATTGTGGTAACAATGGTTGAACAATCCGGGATTGCTCCATGCGTAGCCAAAGTAATCTTCACTCCCTGTACCGAAAGTTGAAGGGAACTTTTCGCCGTCCACGAAAAATTTCTCATCACCTTCCCCCCACCATCCACGTTTAGGATTCCATACATGTAGCATCGCACCGCAAAAACGACCTCTTCCTTTGGTTTTCAGCATCGTCCAGTCAATCGCCCGTCGTGCTTTGTCCTGAGGCAGAAACATATCGCGATGCCACTTGGCGTGGAATCGTCCTAACTTTTTGATAGGAGATGTCACAGGACTGTGTGTAATTGTGAATGTCACCTTATGCATCTGCTTGCCGTCGTTTATTAACTCGATTATCGCACTTTTCTCGAAAGGCATATACCAATAACTATAAAATCCATCCTCTGTCATCCCCAGCGGCAACGACTTATAATAATTCACCCCTGGCGCGCTTCCAAAGAAGTCTCCCAGAGGCACCCATACACTCGGCTGCTTCTCATTGTCCCATGAAATCTTTAAAGCAAGTTCCCTCAACAGTCCATAACTTTCCGACATGCTCGCTACTTTTACCTTAACCTTAATCGCGGTAATAGCACGTTTGCCTTTCAATGCTGTGATTGTCGCTGTCTTACCTGGCTTAACTCTCACGGTCTTGTGGATTGTAACTTCGCCGTAGCGTTTTCCAACTGGATCCACTCCACAACTTGCCAGAACAGTATTTGCCCGGTCCAGAGCAACCCGCTCCTCCGGCGACAACTGCCGCGAAAACGTCGGCAGCTTCATACCTTTCGGATAATTTGTGTAAGTGAAATGAAAATACTCTCCCCACCCGTCATCGGCTACGATTTTGCATGACTTCTGATACGGAATTGGCACATAGTTATTTGAACCACCGGATGTCCAGTGCACCAAAGCCGAAGGTGTGAAGGGTTCATTTGCTCGATTAAAATATCCATTAAAAGGTAAATCAACAGCAGGTTCTTCCGCACCATCTAAATAAATTCGTACGTGTCCATCTATTGCCAATGCCGACCATATCCGCCAGATTACCCCTGGTCCACTCATCTCCGCCATTATCCATTTGCCGTTTTCTTCACGAATCATCCCGTTGTTATCCCTGTTTGCAGCCCAGTTTACGTATGTCCCTGTTGTTTCGTTATACTGGCTCGTCCGATCATAACTCGACCATTGCTGACATTTTTCTCCTGGCTCAGGCAACACAGCCAACTGTTCTAAATCTGTAAGCCGCTCTATCAAATCGACGTACGTTAACTTCCCCACTGCCGCTGCAATATTACTCCACAGCAAAATTCCAGATAAAATCAACTTAAATTTCAGCATGGTTCATTCTCCGAGATTTCCCAACTGACCTCGCTCAATCACGTTGGATCCAATCCAAGGCATTAGGTAGAATATCCTTAATCTTCGCCTCATTCCTGTCTTTCCCTTGAAATCTACGAATAAAAATTCGCTTCCCCACCATGTCTCTAATCCCCAATCCTCTTTTTTATTAAACGAAGGATAGTTTCAACCCGTTTGTCCCATGTATTTTCACGAGCCACCTTCAATCTAGTTTCGATCTTATCTACACTATTATCTTCAACGGATTTTTTAAGCAATGTTAAGAATTCTTCTTTGGTTTTTGCAATGCTTACTACATTTTCATGAGTTCTTACTTCTGCGAGGTCAGTTGAAACAACAGGCATACCACCAGCCAAGTACTCAAATAGCTTTACCGGGTTTATTGTATCCGCAAGATCATTTACTTTGAACGGTATAATCCCTACATCAAATGCTTTCATATAATTTGGTAGTTCAGTGTATTTCTTTTGGCCCAGGTAATGGATGTTGTCCGCAACAGGCAGTATAGACTTATCTACATGTGTTTCACCAATAATTACTATGGACAAGTTGGTGTTTGATCTTGCGACAAATTCAATTAATTCAAGGTCAAAACAACTAGACACTGCTCCAATATAGCCAATAATTGGAGGTTTAATATTATTTATATCAGATGGAATCGATATATCATTGTTTTTTATTTGAGCAAAATGAGAGAAGTCACAGGCATTGGGAATTAGGTAAGTATTCGGATTTGTTTTCTTCATCCTTTCGAAAAGTTGATTTGATGTGGCAAAGACCAGTGAGGATTTTTTCAATATTTCAATTTCTGTACTTCTTATATAATTACCGTTCTTTTGAAAAGAAGCGTATTCATCAATACAATCATAAATCAGCAATCTTGAGCTCAATTTGTTTGCTAAAGTTACAGCAGTGTCTGTTGGAAGAGTAATCCAAATAACTGGTTCATTAAAACTTAACCTTCTGCATAATTTCTTAATGGCAGTTGTGAAAATCATACCATTAATTTTTTTGCATATATATGAACTAAGAAAGGGAAGATATAGCGGCGTGTATATATGTAACTTGTTATTTTGTTTTTTCTTATTCTTCGTTACCCATTTTACAATTCTTCTGATTACCCTCGGGATATCTCTTACCCTGAAAGACCTTAGGCCTATAGGTTCAATATATAAGATGTTACATTGCTTTGCTAAACGGGAGGCCAATTGTTGCGGTCTTTGACAATTGTAATCCCAATCAATGGGTGAAAGATAAATTATGTCTAATTTTCTGGTTTTATCAGAGTTTTCCATATGAACTTGTTTTACTCCTAATAAAAAAAACCGACATCTCTCCCTTGTTATTGGGAAGTACTATTGAGAGATGAAATAATATATCCCTATACTTAATGGGGATACAGTTACGAATGTGTTCCTGATCTATCAACGGTCTCGCTGCTGGCACTTGGCGGCTTAGCTTTGCTGAAAAAACGCAAGGGATAAGCTTATATCAACACAAATAATCACTTTTTCCTCGCCCATAATGACCCTCCGCCCCGTTTCCTATTCCATTTAAACGAGGGGATTAAGTTTTCCAAAATCGAAGGGTTTAGAAACCTTAGATAGGCCATAGAAGAAATGATTTCAAATGTTTCCTGGTTTTGCAAATAGAAGTCAAGTATAATCTGTTCTTCTTCATAACACGGTAAATATGGATAAGTTATATCATGATGATGAATAATAACGCCTGGTTTTAAAGATCCGAGTATTTTTCTATGATATTCTGCTTCTTCTTTTGTATGACTTGAATCTATAAAAAGTATATCGTTTTTGTCAAGTGCGTTAAATATCTCTATATCGACATCTTCAACTTTTGCTTGTCTCTGTCGAACCTGAGACGGAAGTTCAAGTCTAGGTTCCGGGTCAATGGTGATTATAGAACCTCCTCCATTTTTTTTCATTGCGCTTAGAGCAAAATAAGTGGAATTGCCTGCTCCAACTTCAATTATCAATTTGGGACAAAAGGTTCGTATTATACAATAGTAGAATTCGGCGTCTATAGATTCGAAACAGCTATTATATATTCTACCTATGGACCATTTACACTCAGAATGAAATGGTTCAGCAATGGAGACAAATTGTTGTCTGGCTTTCTCAAAAAGGAGTTCATATCTCCTATCTTCTTTTCCAAGTAAGGTCATGTCACATGTGGGAAGGCATCTTCCTTTTGTCATAAAAATGTGAACCGTTCTTTTTAGGCATCTGAATCCATTTTTCATTGATAAAATAGGATTTCCCATATACACTCCTTATTAAAATCGCTGTGCCTTCCGATTGTCATAAGTTATCAAACCCATTAGACAGGCTCTATACTATCAAATTTCTAATTTTTTGCACGGAATCATCTGGGAAATCTGGGATGAATATATTTTAATCCTATATTCTAAAAAAAATTAGCTAAGAGTTCACCACATTCAAATGCCCGCATTTAACTAACTTGCAACCTTGCTGGAACTTGTCCCAAAATTCAACCCTCATAGTGTTGGAGGACTTTAACAAGACTTTTTAATATGACTTCTATTTGAAAAGTTCAATATTTTCATAGGCTCCAACGTTTTCAGGTGCCGTAAGGCTACGGCTATTCCCAAAAGAACTCCCAGATATTTATTCTGAGCCAGAAACTCCAGGAAAAAACTCATAAAAAAAAACACGATTAAACTTATCCTGACGGATTTAGCGATAGCCTCATAATCTTTATTACCATTGTGTCTGAATTTTTTGAGAAGATTGTTGAGTGATTTGAAAATATAGAGGAGTAGCCCATAGAATAACAGAAATGCAAAAATACCATGTTCACCTAATGTCTTGAGTGCTGTACTATGTGCCCCCTGCTTTTTGTAAAAGCCATAGCTTGGAATTGAATCGTTAAAATGCGATAATCCAACTCCCAAGAAAGGCTTATCCAAGAACATGGATATACCAGCTTTATAAATACCTGTCCTTTCCAAAAAGGATGCATCCTGAGAAGGCGTCAAAGCCGATCTCATCCTTGTCCATGTTTGCTCAGGGGTGGCAATGGCAACAAATACTGATATAAGAACAAATATAACAGAAGCAGTTATTATTTTACGACGGGATCGTATAAAAAACAAACCCGCTATTAAGATTAGCCCTAATATTTGTACTCTCTGAGCTCCATAGAGAACAAGAAAAATTGATCCGACTATGATAGCAGCAATAAAAAATTTCCTTAGACAAGAATGGTCAATGCAATAAAGGCTTAACATCAAGGGAAATAAAAAGACAATATTTAAAGTTAAATCCCAGAAAACATAAAATGTTCCTTGTGGCATAAAATAATATTTGTCTTCTGTGAAAACAATAATATCCATTAGCTTTCCAGTTAGTGGATTTATCTCCCAATTAAAAAATAATTGTAATAGAGCCACTACTACGGCGAAACTAATGCCTGCGATTATAACCGAAAACGTTTGCAATAGTTGGCGCTTTGAACTAATCATATGAGTTGCACAGAAATACAAAAAGAACATCATCACAAAAGGTGAAACGGACTCACAGACTAATTTCGTATCTGCGGCATAACAAAAGGAAAGGAATACAATGCAAACAAAAAGTCCAAGTATCACAGTAGGTGCATTTAAAATGAATTTAGGCTTATTAGTAATAAGCTTTCCAACTGTGAATCTAAAAAATGTTAGTGCTGCTATCCATAGAATTATATCAACTCCTGCAATCTCATAAGAGCTTACAGACGGCAAAGGAATCAGGCCGACAATCAAAAGAAAACCATAATATGGTCTAGATAAAATCAAAATGACACTTAGCAAGCCAAGGACGAGAGCAATTATATGCCAGAGATGAATATCAATGGCATACCTTTCTATCATCGAGGCAAAAAATAAGCTAAGAAAACTACTTATGCCTATTAAGGCCAGAGTTTTTCCTCTCACTTGTGAAATGTAAATATTGAAAGGCTTCAAATCAATTCGCCCTCTGTTTGACAAACCGGTACAATTCCATTCCGGATGGATTACTCAGGATTAATTCTAAAGATGTTCCAGAATTTTCCCGCCATACCTCCATCCAATTGGGTTGTTCAAAGGCTTGACGAAGACCTCCTCCTATTAACAAATAATCTACGTTATATTTTTTTGCCACTTTAACAATAACATCTAAATCATCATTTGGAATTTGAATTGTTCTACTTCCAAGAGAATAGTGCGCTTCCCATGGGCTTCTGGTCATCAAAACCGCAGATGAAGCGGGCTGATATTTCTCAATAGCACTACTGATTTCCTCCAGACTATTTTTAGTTGCAACACTTCCCTCATAAGTCATCTTTATGACATTGACGGATTTGAAGAGAGTGAACAGAAAAAGCACACAAAAAACCGTTATGATAATCTTAGTTGTTTTAAGATTACTAAGCTTTTCTAAAAAAGCTGAAAATTGGAACACTCCTTTTATTGCAACAGGCAACAAAAAAGGGATTAGACTCACTCCAGACCTAGCGAAACTTCCCTGAGAAGCTAATATATTTGCAATGAATGAGTAAAACAGAAAAAGAAAACCAAAATAAATAAAGGCAATTCTATATAACCTACTGTTCCATATAAGGGCTATGCCGAAAGGTATGAACAAGAAAACAGGCCAACCTATCATGCCCATGATGGTTTGAACATTATTATTTGCCTGCATTAATTTGTCAAAAATGGCCGGAAGAATTGCTATAGCTGGATTTAACTTTGCGGATAAAGAATAAAAATCTTCGAAGTTATCTAGAAAAAGCACAGAAGATATTTTAACAGGAACAACCGTGTCAAAAACTATGTAGTTTCTGAGCCACCAGGGAAAAACAACCAGCATAAATGATACAGCCACCATACCTATTAACTTGCCTTTTTCCAATAACATTAGCTCAGAAAAAAGAATCACGCTCACTAATGTCAAAAGAATTAAAATCCCATCGCTTCTAGTCAGATAAGCGAATCCACCACAGAGCCCCGCTAAAAAGAAGTTCATTTTTTTATACGAATACGCTGTTAATAATATCGCTCCTGCTGTTAAAAGCCCAGACAGAGAAGTGGATTCAGGCAAAAGAATGAATCGCGGAATTAGCATTACTGCTAATATGGCTGCAAGTATGGCTATTTTCTTATCCTGGAATTCTTTAATCGCAATAAAATAAGTAATTGGAGCGGTTAAAGATGCAAAGATTATTCCCGGGAGTTGTGCTGCTAATAGAGAATTGCCGAAAATCAAAAACGAGAGGAACATAAAAATTGAGGAAAGAGGCATCCAATAGTCATTGCTGGGATGTGTGAGATCAGGATATGTATTTAGAAAATTCCATATATAGTCAACTACAAATCCTCGGCCCTCATAGAGGTTATTTGCTACTGTGATATAATATGAGTTGTCAGCATGTCCGGGATGGACTATAGTCATTGCTGAAAGCAACCTGATTATAAACGCTGCCGCAAATAAAATTGTCATCCACTGAATATGTGTTGACCATATGCTGGTATTAAGCGTTACTGCTGTCTGACTCTCTTTCATTGTCTGTGCTTAATCCTCCGGTAGATCCCCTGAGCATATCCCAACATATTTCCAATATCTCTTGTTAATATCAAGATCGGCATAATTAGAAAAGACTTTGTTGTTCGTGTATTTCGAGAGATTTTGGCAATGGGTATTAAAAAATATATAATAATGCCAATTAGCAAAAGTAACCATAATGACGGCCATATAAACCCAAATAATAACAGACCTGACCCAATGAAATACATTGAATAATAAACAAATATGCGAAAGAAAAATAATCCTGCATATCCCTCCCAGTATGAATATGATCTCATGAGTTCGTAAAATTCTTTTAGGTTCTTTCTCGGTCGCCAATAGGCTATTGCATCATTGGCAAAATAAAATTTACATCCAGCCCGTTGCAGATTTAAATCGAATAATGTATCCTCTGCTTTTTCTAACCATTCTGGATAGCCACCAACCTTCTCCCATGCCTGTTTTTTGACAGCTATCGAACGAGCTGACGGTAAAAAACGCTCTGGATCAATTTTGTCAACCTTAGGACAAGTTAATTCGCCTACGTGTTTTTCGAATACATTCATGGCTTCTGGCAGATAAAATCCAGCGACCACATCGATATTGCTTTCTTTTTCAAATGGTTTAGTCAGTTGGCTTAGCCAATTTTTGTCTAACCTGCACCCAGAATCAGAACAAGCTATGAAATCATAACTGGCATTTCGGATGGCAATATTTCTGCCCTGAGATATATTGGCCCCTTCATGTACAATCAGTTTAATTGGTTTCCCGTCACCTATATAAGATTTAATGATATCAATAGTGCCATCAGTAGAACCGCCATCAACAATAACTATCTCATCTGGAAGCCTGGACTGGGATAGTATCGAATCTATAAATCTATTTATAGAAAAAGCTTCGTTTTTTATTGTAGAGATCAGAGAGATTTTCACTGTTTGGAAGTTATAAAATTATTTTTTAAGCTCAGACACTCTTTTTAGTGAAGTTCGGTAAATACATTTTAGTTTGGAGTAAAATGGTAACGCAAATTTCCCATACAGTGGCGGCATAATCTTGACCTCTATTTTTGGATTAATGAATCCCAGTATCCTTGACGTAGCCGACAAAAAGACAAGACAGGCCCGAACAAAAACATTCTGTCTGCTTCTGTTATGTGCTGCTATAAATTTCCCGGCTCTTTTAATCTTTGCTTTTACAGCTTTGGAATAAGGGAAAAATGCTTTTTTCAACAATCCATCTGCAAAATCTATCTGCTGGTATAGGTGAGGATTAATTTCCTCATTATATTTATCTTCCAACCACCACCCTGTAAAACCAAAGTTACCTTCGAATTCCTTATAGAATTCAGTTGCAGGAATAGGTGTCAATATCCCACCCCTCATGAAAACTTTAACATAGGGAGATATCTTCTTCATGAAATCTATTGTTCTTTGAATGTTCTCGGGGGTTTCCCAAGGAAATCCAAACATAAAATTTACCCCGCAGTTAATCCCTACTTCATTGGTCCACAAGATTGCTTTACAAGCTTTATCCAAAGTAAATCCTTTTTTAATTCTCTGAAGGGTCTCAGGATCACCATTTTCAATTCCATAATTAATGCCAATACAACCGGCATGACTTATCTTTTCAAGAAGTTCCTTATCGATACAATCTATTCTTGCGACACAGGTCCAGGTTATCTCGAATGGAAGCTCGTTATTAAATAGTTCACACAATTCTTTTACACGGTTTTTATCTACAGTGAAGTTATCATCCACAAAATTAAAATGGGTAATCTTGTATAGTTTATTTAAGAGTAATATCTCATTATAAATATTCCTCGGACTGCGGCGTCTATACTTTCTTCCCCACAGGCTATTGTCACAATAGGTGCATTTAAAAGGACACCCCTTGCTTGCATAAATTTGAAGTTGGAGCCTCGCCGTTGGCATAGTTGGGTCATAATATTTTTCTCCCCCTGTAAAATCCCGGAAAGGAAATGGTATTATTTATCTTAAGGTTCATCGTAACACCGCATGTGCAGCCAGGACATTTTCGATTAAATATGGAGACACATCTGCTGTAATAGGCTTGGGAACTTATAATTTTCTGAATATTTTTTTTACGTATGTCTCTTGGCGGTAGAGCGTAACAGCCGTTTTTACATGCACGTTTGAGTCTATATAGGGCTTCCTGAAAAAGTATTATCCGACCTTATTGTATTCAAAATAACCTTGGTAACCTAAAAGATTCAATATAATTCAATACCTCCAAAAGTGTAAAAAAACTCCTTTTAGAACCTTCTCCAAATTCATCACCAGAAACGTCATCGATTTTCCCACCCTCTCGTCTCAGGCGTTTCGCCCGTAGGCAATTGAGAATAACTGTACCCTGCAGAATGCTCTCTTTGGTATTCTTCCCATAAAACCCTTCGATTAACACCTGTTCTTTTCAATTCCCTTGCAAAAATGCGTATTCAACATCTCTTAAAACGTTTTATATCTTCAGACAATTCCGGCGGCTTTTGAGGACCACGAGAGTTACCCTATTTCGGGACCATTTGCGAATGAAAATCGATCTTCTATTTCAATCTTAACCCCGCGGCCGCCCCACCAGGATACGTGATT